>ORMF011506231.1_pt1 | contig 39951 bp, 53 predicted proteins | sample 1779871 | NCBI WGS metagenome assembly ORMF01 (sample SAMEA104232316, study PRJEB22302) | groundwater metagenome | biome: forest; feature: aquifer; material: groundwater | place: USA | collected 2011-08-07 | depth 5.4 m
CGAAGGCAAATTCATCAAGCAGTCCGGCGGCCGCGGCCAGTACGGCCATGTGCGCATTCGCATAAAACCGATGGAGCCCGTGGTAGAGGGGAAGAAGGTGCCGAAGAATATGAAGCGCGAGGAGCATTTTGAATTCATTAATGCTATCAAAGGCGGTGTGGTGCCGCAGGAATATATTCCTGCGGTTGAAAAAGGTGTTCGCGAGGGCATGGAGCGCGGGGTGGTGGCCGGATTTAAGATGGTGGATATTTCAAGTGAGCTCTACGACGGCTCATACCATGAAGTGGACTCTTCCGAAATTGCGTTCAAAATTGCCGCCTCGCAGGCGTTTCAAGACGCAGCAAAACGCGCAAGCCCCGTGCTTCTTGAGCCGATTATGAAAGTGGAAGTGGTGGTGCCGGAGCAGTTCATGGGTGATATTACGGGCAACTTGAGCTCAAAACGCGGACAAATTGAAAGTATGACGGAGCGCGGTATGAACAAGGTGATTACCGCAAAAGTGCCGCTTGCGGAAATGTTCGGCTACACCACAAATCTGCGCTCCATGACGGAAGGCCGCGCCTCGTCCACCATGGAATTTGACCACTATGAGCCGGTGCCCGCACAAGTTGCTCAAACGATAATTGAATCGCGTAAATAACTTCTCGGCAACTTTCGCATAACCGCGTCTCGCCCCGTAGCCAGACGCGAAGCGTTTGTGGTACTGGGGTGCCGGCTAATGTGGCGCAAACAATCATTGAATCTTGTAAGTAGCGGATAAAGAACCCCGTGGCGTTGACATATATTTAAGCTATATATAAACTATATGTATGACTACTCAAATTGTATTTAACATAGACCCCAAGATTAAAGCCAAGGCTATGAAGCGCGCCAAGCAAGAGGGTGTGCCATTTGCCTCATTTCTAAAAATGGCGACCGAAAAGTTCGCGGAAGGAGAATATAGTGTTGGCATCATACACAAAGAAATTCCAAATGCCAGAACGGCACGCGAACTTTTGAAGGCAAGCGTGGATTTTCGGAAAGGAAAGAACATCTCTCCTGCGTTCTCTTCCGGCAAGGAGATGGATAGATGGCTTGCGAAACACCGGTGAGAATAATTTTGAGTGGTACTTTCGCAAAAAGGTTCGAGAAGTTACCGAAGAAAATACAAGGTCAATTTCGAAAACGCCGGGACTTATTTATTGAAAATCCATTTCATCCACTCCTCGACAACCACCCACTGCATGGTGAGTACGCAGGGTATCGAAGTATCAATATAACGGGGGATTATAGAGCTATCTACGAACCGATTAAATCTGATATCGCGTTTTTTATTAAAATCGACACCCACTCTGAACTCTACGGATAGGGTGCGTCTTCCACCATGGAATTTGACCACTACGAACCGGTACCGGTGAATGTGGCACAGACGATTATTGAATCGAGGAAGTAGTTTTTTTTAAAATATAAAAAGTAAAAACCGCGTTACCAAAAAATTGTCCCGGCCCTCGCGAGGGGGCCGGGATTTTCGTTAGAAAGTTCAGACCAACCATCAGATCAGCCCATATTTGGTAGGGATGTGTTCCCGCGGCGCAAGTTGCCACAGTTCCCGCCGCGCATGCGCGGTGAGATAGACCATCCATACTCTTCCGACCCCCCTCACTCGCGGTAGCTGCCGATTACGGAACCGAAGCGGTGTCGAGACTTTCGGTTGCAGTCGTTTGATGAGGGTTTTGATGTGCGGGAAAAGGATTGACTGCTCGTAGGGACGGAACTCGATTGCCTCGTCAGGCGTGGGTCGCAAGATGAAGAAGTCGTTTGGCTGCCACTGGCGAATCACGAGCCGGTCGAGCGGGTGCCGCCGATACCACAGCGGCACGGGAAAAATCCAGTGACCACTTTCCCCGAGCAATTTCCAAAGGTATTCAAGTGTTGCTCGTTGCCGTGGGTTTGTCCGTACGCGTAGTTTCCTGCGCGGCTTTCGCATGAGTTTCATGGCAAGCTCCCTGGCGTCCTGTGTATCTCTGCCGCCACCTTACACTTTTGACAATAAATTTGCAATGTGCTTTGATGTTGTCAGGAGTTAATTGTTAGCTGAGGAGTCGGCTCATGCCTGAGAAAGAAAAAGAACATCCGCACGCGGAGACGCTCAGGAAGGCTATAGAGCTCCTGACGGCGGACAACCAATGGCTACCAGGGGGACACCCCCATATGGCCAAGACGCAAGACGATGAAACCGGCGAGCTCTACGAAATCGAGGTGGAAGGATGCGCACGACTTAGCGAGTTCCGGATCGTCTGTATCTTTTGGCCGCAGGTACCGGGGGACAACAATTTGGTCTGGGAGTTCCTCAAGCGATGCAATCGGGTAGGTCCTGGTAGCTTCAGGATTATTCGGCCCAAAATCGTTGAGTATTCCCTTAACTGGGAGCTGGGAGAAATTGAAACGGGAACCATCATTCCCGAAATACTCAGGGATTACATAAATACGGAGGTCGAAAAAGTCCTCACACGGTGCCAGGAATGGCGCGTGACTTGGGACGCCATTGCCGCGGGAGCCTGCACGCTCGAGAACGCCATGAAGCTCTATAAATATCAGCCAGAGCGGCTGACCTAACCCGGGCGCGCGACTGCGCGCCCGGGATTTCGTTTTTTGACTTTCTTGCCCACGATTTACGGTGGGGTTGACTATTTTTCACCGTTTGATTATGATAATCCCGATCGCAGTGGTGCGTTCTTTTTGTTTACAGAGAGCCAAACGGCTGCGGTTTTAATTATCAGGTAACATTTGCTCGCAGCCGAAACTGAGGCGTTCTCGCGCACTCACTTTTCGCTACGAGCCATCAAGCGTATGGCAACATTTGATCGGTCGAAGCCGCATGTCAATGTGGGCACTATCGGCCACGTCGACCACGGCAAGACCACCCTCACCGCCGCCATTTTGCATGTTCTTTCTCTCGCGGGAAAGAATGTGAAAGTGAAAGGCGTTGACGAAATCGACAGCGCGCCGGAAGAAAAGGCGCGCGGCATTACTATCGCCCTCTCGCACAACGAGTACGAGACGGACAAGCGGCACTACGCGCACATCGATGCGCCGGGGCACGCCGACTACATTAAGAACATGATTACGGGAGCGGCGCAGATGGACGGCGCCGTGCTTGTCGTTGCCGCGACCGACGGCGTGATGCCCCAAACTCGCGAACATATCCTTCTTGCAAAACAAGTCGGTGTGCCGAAAGTGATTGTCTTCCTCAACAAGGTGGACATGGTGGACGACAAGGACATGGTGGACCTCGTCGAACAGGAAGTTCGCGAACTGCTCACTAAATACGATTATGACGGCGACAAAGCGCCAGTCATCCGTGGCTCGGGCCTCAAAGCGCTCGAGTCAAAATCTATTGACGATGAATGGGCAAAGAAAGTGCTTGAGCTTACCGATGCGCTTGACGAATACATTCCCGTGCCGAAGCGCGAGGTTGATAAACCGTTCCTCATGCCGGTTGAAGATATCTTTTCCATTGAAGGGCGCGGTACGGTGGTTACCGGCCGCATTGAGCGCGGTAAAATCAAAGTCGGCGAGGAAGTTGAAATTATCGGCTTGAACCCGACGACAAAAACAACCGTAACCGGCATTGAAATGTTCAACAAGTCGCTTGACGAAGGTCTTGCCGGCGACAACGCGGGCGTTCTTATCCGTGGTACGAAGAAAGAGGATGTCCACCGCGGCCAAGTGCTCGCAAAGCCGGGCTCGGTAACGCCGCATACGGAATTTGACGCCGAAGTCTACATCTTGAACAAAGACGAAGGTGGTCGGCACACGCCGTTTTTCACCGGCTACAAGCCGCAGTTCTACATCCGCACGACCGATGTGACGGGTGAAGTAACGCTTGCGCAGGGAACGGAAATGGTGATGCCGGGCGACACCGCGAAATTCAAAGTGAAGCTCGTGGCGCCTGTCGCGCTTGAAGAGCAACAGCGCTTCGCGATTCGCGAAGGCGGCAAAACTGTTGGTGCGGGAGTCGTAACGAAGGTTACGGCATAAATAGCTTCATTAGCAATTAGCTGCGTTAGCTACTAGAAATTCTGGGTGGCTAACGAAGCTAACACCTAATGGCTAACAGCTAAACTCAATGCCCGCAAAACCAAAAACCGAAAAAAAAGAAGCAAAGCCGCGCGCGGCTCGCCCTGCGACACGGGTAAGCAAACCGCGCGCGAAAAAAGCCGAAAAGCCCGAGGTAGTTCAGCGTCTGCGCATCCGTGTACGCGCGTACGAGCACAAAATCCTGGATGCTTCGGTGAAGCAAATCATCGACACCGCGCTTCGCTACGATGCGACCATCCTCGGCCCAGTCCCCCTACCGACGGAAATAAAAAAATACACGGTGAACCGTTCCACCTTCATCTACAAAGATGCGCGAGAACAGTTTGAGATGCGGGTGCACCGCCGACTCATCGATATCCTAAATCCTTCGCCGAAGGTCATCGAAGCGCTCACCAACCTCAACCTCCCCTCCGGCGTCAACATTGATGTGAAGATGATCTAAAACAAAATCCCCCTTCTCGGGGGATTTTGTTTTAGATCGACCCATACCATGGAAATGGTATCCGTTTGCGCGGGTCAGGAAAATTACGAAAAAAGCCCTCTAAACAGGGGCCTTTTTCGTATCCCAGAACGCATTGACTTTTAAATTTAGATATGCTACAATATAATTCAGCATGATATAGAAGGAACCGTTTCTGTCTGCTTCGGCAGCCCTGCTCTCCGAGGTTCAGGAGATGGAGAAGTGTCACGCTTAGCATCACATGCATCGTTCTAGCTCCGAAAGGGGTCCGGAAGAACAATCTCGAGAGAATAATTGACTGGCCCGTTGTTCCTCGTCGCGGGGAATTTGTTGATTTCGACGGCTATCCCGCGAGAGTGGTTAAAGTGCTGCACTGGGTGCACCGGATGAAGCACGGCAGAATCGAAGTCCAGTGCGAGTTGATTCCGCTTGGCACCCAACCCGATCTCAGGAAGGAGTTTGAGTCCCTTTTTTCTGAGGGGGGTTGGAAGTACGAGTAGCGGCAGAAGGCTCACCCGAATAGCCTCAAACGGGAGCTGCGCACAATTCGGTGCGCAGTTTTTTGATTTCCCCTAGTTAGCCATCGCGCGACTGGCTTGACTCTTCCTTCCAAAGTATGAATAGTTATGCTATAGCATAACTATTCATACTTTGGGTATTTGGTAGTATAGTCGTATGGGAGAAATTGAGAAAAAAGTTCGTGCAAAGGTTCGACGAACGCGCATCAACTCCGCGATCATAAGTACGCTTGCCGGGGCGGGGGTACTTGCGGTGGCGCTCATGGCCCCAAATGCCTTGCAAATTCTTAAACAGTTTGGGCTGAAAAATCCGAATCAGAGAAAACAAAGCGTCGCTAAATCATTGGAGCGGCTTATCGAACGCGGCTATATAAAAATGGAAGGATCTGGAGGGTCTCGAAAAGTTTCGCTTACTCCGAAAGGGGAGAAGTTTGCGGCACTACTTGGAGAAGGGCGATTGGTACCGAAACAACCCAAACGGTGGGATGAAAAATGGCGTATGCTCATTTTTGATATTCCAGAGCGACGAAAGAGACTCCGCGAAATCGTGCGGATGCATTTAATCGAGTTTGGTTTCGAACGAATACAGGACAGTGTGTGGGTGTACCCCCATGATTGTGAAGATATGATTACTCTGCTCAAAATCGAGTATGGCATTGGGAAAGACGTTCTTTATATTGTCGCTGACGTTATAGAAAATGATTTTGCTCTCCGAAGACACTTCAACCTCAATAAAAAACAATAAAAAGGATAGTAGGAATAACTGTGCTATAGCGCAGTTATTCCTACTATTTAAAGTTCATAACTAATACGGCTTTCTCCCTGAGTTGCTTTTTTGGAGTGTTTAGGTATACTCTCCCTACGCTAACTTTAGCGTTGCTAAGTCCCCAAAAGATTTTTTGCGGGACCAATGGCCCACAAGCTTACTGCTTGCGCCATTGAGGCGCGTTTTTCATTTCAATGAAATTTATTTTGGGGACAAAAGAACAGATGACCACGATCTTTTCCGAAGACGGGCGTGCCTTTGCCGCGACTATTGTTTCGGCAACTCCGACGACGGTCACGCAAGTGAAAACAAAAGAAACGGATGGCTATAGTTCGGTTGTTCTCGCAACCGGCGTGCGAAAAGAAAAAAATATTTCAAAAGCAGAGAAAGGAAAAATGAAAGGATTGGGTATGTTTCGAACACTTCGGGAGTTTCGCCCAAAGCGGCGCTCAAGCGAAACCGTTGACGGTATTGAGGTCGGCGCCAAATTTGATGTATCGGTGTTTGCGGAGGGCGACAAAGTCGCGGTCTCGGCGATTTCAAAAGGAAAAGGATTCCAGGGGGTGGTGAAGCGGCATGGTTTCCATGGCGGACCTCGCTCTCACGGTCAGAAACATTCCGAGCGCGAAGCGGGCTCGATCGGCGGCGGTGGCCGCGCGGGAGGGCGTGTCGCCAAAGGCATGCGCATGGCGGGACGGATGGGCGCAGACCGCGTGACGGTTAAAAATTTGAGAATCTTGCAAGTCGACAAAGACCAGAACATGCTTCTTATTTCAGGAGCGGTGCCGGGCCGGCGCGGGACATTGGTTGAAGTTCGAGGAACATAATTAGCATGGCAACAAAACCAAAAATAAAAAGAACGGTATCGCGAGTGCCGAGGAAGGCAAAACTTGTGGCTTCTGAACCTATTGCCGCGAAAGAAAACGGTATGGAGGCGACCATTTTCAATCAGGAGGGAAAAAAGGTTGGCTCAGTCTCGTTGCCCGAACAGGTGTTTGGCGCGCGCTGGAATCCTGACTTAGTGCATCAAGTCGTGACCGTCATGCAGGGAAACGCGCGGATTCCGTACGCCCATACCAAAGATCGCAGTGAAGTGCGCGGCGGTGGAAAGAAACCGTGGCGACAAAAGGGAACGGGACGGGCCCGTCATGGCTCTAGTCGCTCACCGATTTGGCGCGGTGGAGGCATTACTTTTGGTCCGCGTAAAGAAAAAATATTTACGCGCTCGCTCAATAAAAATGTGCGTGTGCAGGCGCTCTACTGCGTACTCTCGCGCAAGTTCAAAGATGGGAAGATCGTATTTGTCGATACTATTACCTTTTCTGAAATTAAGACAAAGAACGCGAAGAAAGTAATGGAAACACTCTTCGATAAAGCAGGACAGAAAAAGAAAAACGCCATTCTTATCGCGCTTCCGAGTCGTAATGAGGTGGTCGAGAAAAGTTTTCAAAACTTTGGCAATGTAATGGTAGACGAAGTGCGCAATTTAAATCCGGTTGTGGTGCTCAAACACACCTATCTTGCCATCGTTGATCCTGATACCTCCCTTCCCATACTTACCGCTCGCAGCCGCAAATCAAAACTCCCAACTTCTAAATCCTAAACCTTACACCCATGGCATTTTTTGGACGAAAAAAAGAAGAGAAGAGAGAAGAAAAAAAGACTGCCCCAGTCAAAAAAAACAGCGGGAGCAGAACAAAACCGAAGAAAGCTTCGGTGGCTAAAGTGGCGCCTAAAGTAAAAATAGCGGTGCCCCTTACGAAGGGCGAGCATGCTTGGGTTCTTCGCGCACCACGGGTCACTGAAAAGGCAAGCGCCGCGTCCGAGCGCGGTGTCTATGTGTTCGTGGTTTCGCCGCGTGCTACGAAGCGCGACATCGGAAAAGCCATTGAAGAGGTCTATGGCGTGCGCCCCATCAAAATTAATATTGCACGAATTCCTTCAAAACTGGTGCACTCGGCGCGGCGCCGACAGCCTGGTGTGAAAGCGGGCGGCAAGAAGGCCTATGTGTATTTGCGTAAAGGGGAACAAATAACGGTTGTATAAAAAATGAAAAACTATCACCCGACAACTCCATCGCGCCGTGGCATGACCGGTATTAATTATCGTGATCTCCTTACGGCTACCGAGCCGTTCAAAAAGCTCACCAAGGGCGGCAAGCGCTATGTGGGTCGCAATAATGCCGGCCGCATCACGGTGCGTCACAAAGGCGGCGGCCACAAGCGGCTTTTCCGCGATATTGATTTTAAGCTCGACAAACGCGATATTCCGGCAACGATTGAAACGATTGAGTACGACCCGAACCGCGGCGGCTTTATTTCCCGTGTCATCTATAAAGATGGCGAACGACGTTATGTGCTTGTGCCGCGCTCACTTAAGGTTGGCGACACCTTTATTATTTCAGAAAATGCACCCGTTAAGCCCGGCAACCGATTGCCATTGAAAAATCTTCCCGTGGGTACCTTTGTCTATAACATCGAATTAAAACAATACGGAGGCGCGAAAATCGCACGAGGCGCAGGAAATTATGCTGAGGTTGTCGCACACGATGCCACCTACACGCAGATCAAGATGCCCTCAAGCGAGGTGCGAAAAATTTTAAGTAGTGCCTGGGCATCGGTCGGCGAAGTTTCAAATCCTGAACGACGGCTCATCAATATTGGTAAAGCAGGCCGCTCCCGTTGGATGGGTATTCGCCCGACGGTGCGCGGCTCGGCCATGAACCCGGTTGACCACCCGCACGGCGGCGGAGAAGGCCGTTCGGGCCGCGGCCGCCGCCGTGCCATTTCGATGTGGGGCAAGCCTACCGGCAAAGGCCAAAAGACACGCCGTCCGAAAAAGTACTCGAACATTTTTATCGTTTCTCGTCGCAAAGTGGGCAAGAAACGGAATGCGATTCAATAGGAAAAAGAAATTCCCTGCGTGAGCAGGGGATTCTAATTGGTGTACAATTGAGCCGCATGGAAGAAGCAGAAATTCTTATTGTTCGTGAACCGATTACGCGGGCACGGGCACAGGAGCTCGCAGAAAAATGGCACGGCACGATGGTAAAGGGGGTCGCGGATTGCCGACGGGGCATTGTCGCGCTTGGCGGCGAGTGGCATATGGATGCAAATATCTGCCTCATAAAGGACGGTTCTTCGCCGGAGGATGTGTGGGGATTTAATGTATACCCCGGAGAGACCGGCGAGCAGGCGCTTGAATACATTTCACTTATCAACATTCGCCCCGCACAGGGAAATTACGACATGGAGCTTCAGCATCCGGAGCTTCGCGGCACTATCCGCGAGCTCGTACAAAAACATCTTCCTGATTTGCAGCTATGATAGACCCTTCCGCGGCACTTCAATTCGGTAATCTCGCGGCGGATGTCATGCGCTCCGTTTCGGCTCTTGACCACGGTAATCTTGCGCTGTATCACGATTCCCTGACGCGCTCGTATCAGACGCTTGCGGTTTTGCGCAAAGCGGGAAACCGGAGCGCGTATGAAGAGGGTCTCCTTATGCTCCGCGGACTCGCGCATGCCAAAGCCCGCGGCACACTCGCGACATTCCGGAAACATCTTAATCGGTTGTTGGCATCTTCCTCTCGCCGTTTAGCGCTCGGTTGACTTTCCGTGGTGATTTTCGTAGTATAGCCACAATCCCGTTCGGGGTTTTTTGTTTCAAAATATGAGCCGCTCACTCTACAAAGGTCCCTATGTGGACGCAAAACTTCTTGAGAAAATCGAGGGGAAAAAACCGCAGTCAAGCGGGGTTATAAAAACATGGGCGCGCCGCAGTCAAATCGCCCCTGAAATGGTCGGGTTTACCTTCGGGGTCTACAACGGCAAAGTGCATCTGGATGTGTTTGTGAGCGAGGATATGGTGGGGCACCGTTTGGGCGAATTCTCGCCGACGAAAAAATTCCTGCGCCACGGCGGTAAGATGCAGAAAGAGCTTGAAGAGAAGAAGAAGCAGGGCGAAATTGCGGCGGCACAAGCCGCGAAAGCCGTGACCACCGAAGGGGCAACGGCGGTTCCTAAAAAATAATCATGCGCGCCCTTTTAAAAAATTATCGGCAGGCACCCCGCAAAGTACGGTTGGTGGTTGATGCCATTCGCGGAAAAAATATTGACCGCGCACTCCTCATTCTTTCACACATGGACAAGCGCGCGGCTCTTCCTATACAAAAACTCGTCAAGGCGGCGGTAAGGAACGCTAAAGAGCAGGGTGTTGAGAAAGAGGGTCTTACCATAAAGCGCATCAGCGTAGACAAAGGCCATGTTTTTAAGAAATTTATGCCGCGCGCGCGGGGCCGTGCGACTCCAATTCGTAAGCGCACGAGCCATATCACCCTTGAGCTTGCTTCTAACGAAGCTAAAGGCTAACAACTACAAACTACCCCAATGACTCACATCGTTCATCCGTATGCCCACAGACTCGGAATCTTGCGCGACTGGAAGTCGCGCTGGTTTACCGCAAACCCAAAACAATATCGGGAATTTTTGCGTTGTGATACGACCATTCGAAAATTTCTCACAAAACGATTACGCGGCATGTATGTTAGTGGTGTTGAAATTGAGCGCGGTTCTAAAACGCTGCGCATTATTGTTAAAACATCCCGCCCCGGTCTTATCATTGGCCGCAGCGGTGAAGGCTCCGTTCGGCTCATCGCGGATCTTAGGGCGGAAATCGCGAAGCTCAAACTCGCGAGTAATGCCGAGTTGCGTCTCGATATCGAAGAGGTACGATCGCCGGAATCAAACGCGGCGATTGTCGGGCAGATGGTGGCAGAGGGACTCGAAAAACGGATGCCCTTCCGCCGAGTACTTAAACAGACCATTGAAAAGACCATGGCAAATCGCGATGTTTTGGGTGTGCGCATTGCCATTGCGGGCCGTTTGGGTGGCGCAGAAATGTCGCGCACGGAAGAACTTAAAAAGGGCCGTATTCCACTTCAAACATTCCGCGCTGATATTGATTTCGCCCGTGAGAAAGCATATCTTCCCTACGGCGTTATTGGCGTTAAGGTTTGGATTTACCGTGGCGATATATTCGAGAAGCAGCTGCGTTAGCTATTAGCTGCCTTAGCTTTTAGGTGTATGAAAAATATGACTAATGTAACTACAGGTATTGCTAACGAAGCTAATAGCTAATCGCTAATGAAGCTAGCTATATGTTATTTCCCAAAAAAGTAAAATTTAGAAAGTGGCAGACGACGCGCCGCAATCCGAACCGTCCTCGCGTTGCTTCCCGCGGGCTTACCATCGCCTTTGGTTCCTATGGACTTAAGGCAATGGAGGAGGGACGGGTTCGTTCAAACCAAATCGAAGCATCACGCCGCGCCGCCGCCCGCTATTTGGGAAAAACCGGGCGCCTTTGGATTCGCATTTTCCCCGATCGGCCGTATACTCAGAAGCCGGCAGAGGTGGGCATGGGGAAGGGCAAGGGCGATCCGCAGGGCTACGAAGCGGAAGTGCTCCCCGGACGCATTGTTTTTGAAGTTGATGGCACTACGGAGGCAATGGCGAAAGAAGCGCTTCGAAAGGCGGGTGCCAAGCTTCCGATTAAGACCAAGGTGGTAGTGCGCGAGTAAGGTATGGAGTTGGTAAACAAAACAAAAGGGGAACTCAAGGTCGCGCTTGTTGAAAAGCAGGAGGGGCTTCGCCATTTTCGATTTGGTCTTGCGGGGAGCAAGACACGCAATGTAAAGGAAGGTAAAAATCTTCGAAAAGAAATTGCGCAAATTCAAACACGGCTGAGTGAGCTCGCTCGAGGAACATAGGTATGGCAAAAGAGACTACACAAAAAAGTAAAAAAGTGGCACACCGAAAAACTTTTTCAGGGGTCGTTGTCTCTGACAAAATGAAAGACACCGCGGTTGTTAAGGTAGAACGGTACACGAAACATCCGAAGTATCGCAAGTATCTCCGTTCGAGCAAGCGGTATCAGGCACACGATCTGGGCAATGCCCACAAGGTCGGCGAAAAAGTTCAGATTGAAGAAACGCGGCCGATATCGCGGCATAAACACTTTAGAATTATTTAACACAATGCCAATATACAAATGGAGACGAATGATACGAATTATTCGCATGTGTCTATTCGTTAAGGCTATTCGCATACTATGATTCAGCCTCGTACACTCGTTACTGTGACCGACAACTCCGGTGCAAAAATCGGACGGGTCTTTAAAATTTTGGGTGGAACCCGCAAACGCTACGCGCGCATCGGGGACATTGTTGTGCTTTCGGTGCAGACCGCTGAGCCGCGCAAGGCCGTCAAGAAAAAGGATATTCTCCATGCGGTGGTGGTACGGCAAGTGCAGCCATATCGGCGCAAGGACGGTTCCTATGTCCGTTTTGATGAAAATGCCGTTGTGCTTTTGGAGAAGGGGTCCAAAGATAAGCATGAGCCCAAGGCCGGGCGGGTTTTTGGTCCTATTCCACGCGAGCTTGCCGAACTTGGTTATCAAAAAATCATCTCACTTGCCCCCGAGGTCGTATAAATTGATATGAAAATAAAGAAAGGAGATAGTGTCATCGTTATCGCGGGAAAGGACAAGGGAAAGTCTGGCAAGGTCTTGCGGGCGCTTCCCAAACGCTCACTCGTTATTATTGAGGGAGTAAATGTCCGGAAGCGCCACCAAAAAGCGACGCGGGCCAATCAGAAGGGTCAAGTGGTTGACAAGACGCTTCCGGTGCATGTTTCAAATGTGATGCTTCAAGATCCAAAATCAGGCGCCCGCACCCGCATTGGGAAGAAAAAACAGGGGAATGTAATGGTGCGTGTCGCAAAAAAGAGCAACACCACGCTTTCATAAATTCTATGGCAATAACAAAAGATAAAGAGAAACAGGCGTTTAAGGCCATGCAGTCGGCTTTCAAGTATCGCAACGCAATGCAGACACCGCGTATCGTAAAGGTGGTGGTTTCAACGGGTGTTGGTAAAAATAAAGACAAGAAACGGCAAGAGCTTATTGCTGACCGGCTTGGTCAGATCACGGGCCAGAAGTCAGCTCCTCGCGGAGCGAAGAAGTCCATCGCCTCATTTAAGGTGCGAGAAGGCGATGTTGTAGGCTTCCAGAGTACTCTGCGCGGCAAGCGCATGTATGATTTTTTGGATAAACTTCTTAATGTCGCGCTTCCACGCACGAAAGATTTCCGCGGTCTTGCACCTTCGGCTATTGATGAAATGGGTAATCTCACCATCGGCATCAAGGAGCACACCATTTTTTCCGAGACTGCCGACGAAGAACTTAAAGATGTTTTTGGCTTCGCGGCAACGATTGTCACCTCAGCAAAAACTAAAGACGAAGCCCATGCGTTCTTTAGCACGATTGGTGTTCCGTTTAAGAAATAAAAAAAGGAGAACAGCACAGACCCGCAATGAATCTGTGCCGTTGTTCTCATTCCCGATCGACCACAGTAGTTTCGATTTGCTCGCCGCAACCAGCTTGTGGACAGGAAAATAAATATGTCGCTTGGCCGCGGGACCGTTGCCCCTCTTGCGGATGCAGCATGTTTAAAATCTTAGTCTCCTCCATTGAGCAAAGATGTTTTTTGCATACGGGGAAGAAAGAATGACGCTGCCTTTCTTGCCCGCAGATGGTACAGACCAAATGTACATGCACCTCGTGCTCATAAGACCCCACGCGGGTCTGGTATAGGTATTTCTCGTGATGGTCACAGGAACTCTGGAGTCGCCTGATATTCGCGCGAGTTGAATTAATTTGCTCTTGCAACGCGACGATATTTTTTTCTTCTTCCTTCACCAACTCAAGCAATGTGGCCATATCGCCCTATCCTTCCTTGGTTTTTACGAACTGCGCTTCCTCTCTACTTTATGGAAACTGGGTAATTTCATACATAGTTTCCCTTTCTGTGGGTTTGACTTTCACCGCTATTTCGACTATATTTTCCCTTGCCCCACAAGGGCGTTGTTTTTATAGGATATGGCGAAAACATCAACAGTCGCGCGTTCAAAAAAACCGCCCAAGTTTAAATCTCGGGTGGTTCGGCGCTGTTTCCGCTGTGGCCGCAAGCGCGGCTATATGCGCGATTTTGACCTCTGCCGTATTTGTTTTCGCGAGCTGGCGAACGAGGGGGAGATCCCGGGTGTTAAAAAATCCTCGTGGTAAATACTAATATGGTTACTGATCCAATCGGAGATTTTATAGTTCAACTCAAAAATGCCGCCGCAGTGCGCAAGCCAACGGTAATTGTCTCCTATTCCAAGCTTAAGCACGCAATAGCCGAGGCGCTGCGCAAACAAGGATATCTCTCTTCTGTCGAAAAGCACGGCAAGAAAATACACAAATCACTTATCGTGGAATTGGCGTACACCAAAGCAGGGGCGCGCATTGGTGGCGTACGACGCGTTTCGAAACCGGGCCGGCGGGTCTATGAGCGGGTACTCACGATTAGGTCGGTGAAGTCAGGGAAGGGCTCGCTCATCCTCTCAACCCCCAAAGGGATTCTGACCGACAAAGAGGCGCGTAAAGAACGGGTCGGCGGTGAAGCCCTTTTTAAAATTTGGTAATTCGTATGTCTCGCGTCGGTAAACAAATGGTGCAGGTGCCTGAAAAAACTGAAGTGTCAGTTGCGGATAATGTGGTGCGCGTGAAAGGCCCGCATGGAGAATTGTCTCGCGTGCTGCCGGCGGGTATCGCTATGTTGATAGCCGATAAAAAAATTGCATTTAAGCCTGAGCGGGAAGACATGGCGGCATTGTGGGGTACCTCAGCCGCACATGTCGCCAATATGATCGAGGGAGTTAATAAGCCGTTCCAAAAAAAGCTTGTTATTGAAGGCATCGGCTATCGGGCGGAAATTTCCGGTAGCACGCTCTCACTTCAGCTTGGTTTTTCTCATCCGGTTAAGATGGCGATACCGAAGAACCTCACGGTTTCAGTGGCGAAAAATGTTATTAGTATTGAGGGGGTCGACAAAGAGGCGGTAGGACAGTTTGCCGCGACCATTCGGGCGAAAAAGAAGCCGGAACCGTATAAGGGCAAGGGCATTCGTTACGACACGGAGGTGGTAAAACGAAAACAGGGCAAGCGGTCAACCGCATAATGGTATGGCCACCGCAAAAAACAAATCAGCACAGCGCGCGCGACGACACGCTCGCGTACGGGCAAAAATTCAAGGCACCGCTCTGCGCCCACGCCTGTCTGTTTTTAAATCGAATCGAGATATGTATGCACAAATTATTGATGATGTGCGCGGCGTAACGCTCGCGGCCGCTTCCACAGTAGGCCTTGAGGGAGTGATGCGCGAGCAGGCAGGACAAGCAGGAAAACTTCTTGCCAAAAATGCCAGCGTTAAAAAAATCACCAAAGTGGTATTTGATCGTGGTGGGTATCGGTATCTCGGCAATGTAAAGGCATTTGCTGATGGCGCGCGCGAGGGAGGTCTTATTTTTTAATAGTATGGCAGGAAAACAAACAACGGGGGTAAAGACGGCGGGAGGACCTGCCGCAAACAAGGATCGCCGCGGCGAGGGTCGGCGACAGAGGCGCCCATCGCGCCGTTCGGAGCGACCGAAGTCCGCCTATGATCAACGGATTATTTCTATTCGCCGTGTTGCACGCGTCATGGCGGGCGGCCGCCGTTTTAGCTTTAGTGTGGCGCTCGTGGCGGGGGATCGTAAGGGCTCCGTGGCGGTTGGTATTGGCAAGGGCGGCGACACCGCACTTGCAATCGGGAAGGCGCTCAACAATGCCAAGAAGCATATGCGAAAGATTCACCTCACCAAGGATATGCGCATTCCCCATGATGTTGAAGCAAAATACGCGGCCTCTCGCGTGCTGCTTTTCCCGGCGCCTGGCCGTGGTTTAACCGCGGGAAGTTCGGTACGACATGTGCTCGAGCTTGCAGGCATTCGCGATGTGTCAGCAAAACTTCTTTCCCGAAGCAAAAATCAACTCAATAATGCGCGCGCTGCCGCCAAAGCACTGGCACAAATTCGGGGCTGATTTTATATTATGCAACTCAATACACTTAAAGCAAGACACGGCCGTCTTCGTACGCGCACGATTGGACGCGGGGGCAAGCGCGGAAAAACCTCAGGTCGCGGAACCAAGGGGCAGAGGGCGCGCGCTGGCCATAAGATACGACCGGCACTGCGGGATATCATCAAAAAACTTCCCAAGCTTCGCGGCTATCGCTTTCAGAGTATTGGTGAAAAACCACTTGCGCTTTCTCTTACAGCCGTTGCGGCAGTTTTTGAAGATGGCGCGACCGTAACGGCAAAGGCGCTCCACGCGCGCGGACTTATCAGGGAGCGCACGGCGCCCGTCAAGATTCTCGGCAGTGTCGCTATTTCGAAGAAGCTTCTTCTTAAAAATGTGCTCGTGTCCAAAAGCGCGCGTACGCATATCGAGCACGCGGGCGGCAGCGTGAGCTACCATGGATAATTTTCTCTCCAAACTTAAACTGATTATTTCTGATAGGACACTGCGGCGCCGCATTCTTTTTGTAGGGGGGGGGTTAATTGTATTTCGACTGCTCGCGACCATTCCCATACCGGGCATTGATACGCTTCGACTCGAGCAATTCTTTTCGGGCAATCAATTTTTAGGGCTCCTTGATATTTTTTCAGGCGGTGGGCTCTCCAATCTCTCCATTGTCATGATCGGCGTCGCGCCCTACATCACGGCCTCGATTATCATGCAGCTCCTTACGATCATGTTCCCTAAGTTGAAAGCGCTCTATCAGGAGGAGGGAGAGGCAGGGAGGCGCAAATTTAGTCAGTATTCTCGTATTCTTACGATTCCGCTCGCGGTACTTCAGGCCGTTGGTTTTTTACTCTTGCTTCAGAAACAGGGGATTATGCCCGCGGAGGGTTTCTTCGCGCTTCTCGCCAATGTCGCGGTTGTTACGGCTGGCTCCATTCTTCTCATGTGGATCGGCGAGCTCATTACGGAGTTTGGTATCGGTAATGGCATTTCCATTCTCATTTTTGCCGGAATTGTCGCAAGTCTTCCCTCGACCTTAGGACAACTCCTCTTCACCTTTGACCCAGCGCAGATTCCCGTGTATCTCGGCTTTATCGTGGTGGCGTTAATGATCGTACTCGGCGTTGTGGTGGTGACCGAGGCGGAGCGGCCTATTCCCATTACCTACGCCCGGCGCGTGCGAGGGATGAAAGTGTATGGGGGTGTGTCAACCTATTTGCCGCTTCGCGTTAACCAAGCGGGTGTCATCCCCATTATCTTTGCGCTCTCGATTCTTCTCTTTCCCCAGATGGTGCTCAGTTTTCTCTCTACGCTTGGCGGTGGAACAGCACTTGCCTCGATTTCTTCGTTCATTCTTCAGGCACTCTCCAATCAATTCGTGTATGGCGCCCTTTATTTTTTCTTGGTCTTTCTCTTTACTTATTTTTATACGGCAGTGACCTTTGATCCCAACTCTATAGCGACCAATCTTCAGAAAAACGGCGCGTTTATCCCGGGTGTGCGTCCGGGGCAGACTACGGCCGCCTATGTGGGAAGTATTTTAACGCGCATCACGCTTGTGGGCGCTCTTTTTCTTGGCTTCATTGCGATACTGCCGATTGGCATGCAGGCAATTACGGGCCTACGGACGCTTGCCATAGGCGGCACGGCGCTTCTCATCGCGGTTTCCGTCGTGCTTGATCTCGTACGACGCGTTGAGGCGCAGATTTCGATGCGCGAGTATTAGTCGCTCGGACAATCTTTTTGAAAACACGCGTCAATTCGCCAGCGGCGAATTGCGCTCTGCTCGCGGCGCGGTCCCACCTCTGTCCGTGCTCGGACAAGAAAGAGGCGGGCACCCTGCTGCGCGCCGCTCCGCAAGGTTTTCAAAAAGAATATCCTCGCTCTGTTGGTGACAACAAGAAGTTTGGTATTGGTGGTACTGTTTTGACTCAGGTGTGGTGACAAGGTATGGTGGTGCCTATGGATCAACTGACCTTTATTTTCATTGGCCGTTCCGGTTGCGGAAAGGGAACGCAGGCAAAGCTTCTCATGGAGGAGCTTAAACGCCGTGATCCGGCGAATGAGGTTTTTTACCTCGAAACTGGCGCCAAGTTCCGTGAGTTTGTCGAATCGGGACGATTTGAAAACCCCTATTCTCACAAGCTGGCGCGGGCAATCTATGATAGCGGCGCCCTTCAGCCGGAATTTCTGACGGTCTGGATTTGGGCAGACGCTCTTATAAAAAAACTTACCGGCCACGAACATCTTATTTTCGACGGCACGCCGCGAAAACTCCACGAAGCCCGAGTATTGCATTCAGCGATGGAATTTTACGGGCGCCGCAAACCGTTTGTCATATATCTCGATGTCGCGCGGGAATGGGCAACAGCGCGCCTTCTTGCCCGTGGCCGCCGCGACGATGCCAACCTTACCGAAATCAACCATCGCATGGACTGGTTTGAGAGTGAGGTACTGCCCACGGTTGCGTTTTATGAAAAGAATCCCGCATATGCTCTCTGCGACATTCACGGGGATCGGTCCATTGAAGAGGTGCACCGCGATGTGGTGAAGGCCGTTTTTGGAGAGCAATGACTGTAAAGACGAATAAAGAAATTGCGACGCTTCGCGAAGGCGGCAAACGGCTTGCCGAGGTACTCCGTATTCTTTCAGTCGCAGCAAAAGAGGGCGTAACAACAGTCACCCTTGATCAATTAGCGCGCGAAGAAATTGAAAAGCGTGGGTGTCGACCGGCCTTTCTACATTACACGCCGGGGGGAGCGACGCGGCCCTATCCGGCGACACTATGCACTTCCATTAATAATGAAGTGGTTCACGGTGTACCAAATGAAAACCCGCGGACGCTAAAAAATGGAGATATTATTGCGCTTGATTTGGGGCTTGTACACGAAGGGTTGATTGTCGATGCTGCCATCACGGTGGGGATAGGAACGATTGACGCAAAAGCGCGCAAACTTATCGCCACGGCTAAGAAGGCTCTTGCCGCGGGTATTGGGGAAGCAACTATAGGTAAACACATCGGCGATATCAGTGCCGCAATCGGTGCGACCATTGAAAAGCCTGGATTTAGAGCGGCAAATGAGCTTGGCGGCCACGGCGTCGGCAATCGGGTGCACGAAGAGCCTTTTATTCCTAATTGGGGGATGCGCGGCACGGGTGAACTCCTTGTCGAAGGTATGGTACTTGCGCTCGAGCCCATCGTGAATGAGGGAACGAGCCACATCCGACAACTTGAGGACGGCTACACTATCGTGACCCGCGACGGAAAGAGAAGTGCCCACTTCGAGCACACGATTTTAGTAACGAAAAAAGGTCCGGAAATTTTGACACGCTAGCAATTTCGCTATACTAAGAAGTCTATGACTATAAAAATGAAAGAAGAAAAAACATTTGTACTTATTAAACCGGACGGGGTCCTCAAAGGTCTTATCGGGGAGGTGATTCATCGCTTCGAACAGCGGGATCTAAAAATTGTTGCACTCGAGATGTTTGAAGCGACGCACCAAATGATTGACGATCATTATCCAAAAGACGACGCCTGGAAAATGCGTCTTGGTGGCAAGACACTCTCGACCTATGAGAAATATTCTCTTGATGCGGTGCAATTGCTTGGCTCAGACGACCCGTTGACTATTGGGGAAATGGTGCGCGAATGGCTTATCGACTATATGACCTCCGCGCCACTTGTCCGTATGGTGGTAGAGGGTGTGCATGCGGTAGACATGGTGCGCAAAATCGCAGGGCCCACTCTGCCGTATATGGCAGATATGGGGACCATTCGTGGTGATTTTTCCGCTGACTCCCCAGCAGTTGCCAATACCGAAAAGCGCGCGGTTATGAATATACTTCACGCGTCAGAAACTACAGCTGAAGCGGCGCATGAGATACGCCACTGGTTTGGTGATAAGAAAACGCATCTCTACAAACGATACGGAGAATAAACCTCTACTGCAGATGAAACGCATACTCCGCAATTTCCACACCAAGACAGACGAATATTCATTCATGCTCAAACCTTCTCCTATTCAGGGGATTGGTGTGTTTACCATGCACAATATAGGAAAAGGAACCTATCTGCGTCTTTTTCCTGAACCTCGCAGTCGTCGTTTTAAAAAAGTGAAGATGCCTTTTGTGAAATATTGTGTACGAAAACGCGGAATGTATATTGCACCCCTTGATTTTGCCCGAATGGCCGTTGGCTGGTACTTGAATAACTCCACAAAACCCAACGCATATCACCGCAACTATCGCTACTGTGCATTACGCGATATCAAAAAAGGCGAAGAAATTACTATCGATTATCGGAAACTTTGACGAGGTGGAGTAGGAAGGTATACTCAAGGTAGGGTTCTGATGGCGTATTTTCCACTAAATCTTTTTAGCAGGGAATCCACTCTATAGCTTTCTCCAATGAGAACCTTCGGGATTTCAGCGGAAGAGCATGAGGATACCCACCTGGAATATCCAGGACTATACGCTCTCATGACCCGCTAAAACATCTCGTCGGTCTCCTCCGCAAAACCAGGGACGGCCAAGACGAGATTTTTTAGCGGACGCTCACCCATGACTAACCATTGGCTTCTCATTATCGCTTTTATTTTCGTCGCGACACTCGCGACGCTTAACGCCATGGCCCTTCATTTCTATTGGTATTGGACATTGCGGTGGTTCGATATTCCTATGCACCTGCTTGGCGGTATGTGGGCCGCTACGATGGCGATGTGGGCGCTGACGCGCAGAGTCCATAACTACTCGCCGCGCTCGCAAGTGTTTTTTGTGCTATTTTTTGTTCTCGTTGTTGGTATTGTCTGGGAACTTTTTGAGGCGCTATTCTTGGGCATCTACACGGAACCGGGCTATCTCTTCGATACCGCACAAGACCTCTTAAGTGACTTATGTGGTGGCGCGATCGGTTATTTGCTGGCCTTGCGCCTGACGCGCCCTTTTGCCCTTGAGTCGCGACTTTCATGAGTGAAGAATCGCTCACGCTTACCTTCTGCGGAGGGGCGGGCGGCGTTACCGGCTCGAACTTTCTTCTTGAGGGTACCGATGTAAAGGTACTGGTTGATTGCGGGCTGTTTCAGGGGTGTAAGTTTTGCGATGATGACAATCGGAAATCGTTTCCCTACGCGCCGCAGGCTATTTCGGCGCTCGTGGTAACCCACGCGCATCTTGACCATGTGGGACGAATCCCGAAGCTGGTGCGGGAGGGGTTTCGTGGCCCCATCTATTCGACGCCGGCTACAAAAGAAATTGCCGAAGCCGTTCTTCATGACAGCCTTTTCATTCTTACCGAAGAGGCGCGCCGTGAAGGGAAGCCACCTCTCTATGTGCCGGAAGATGTTGCCAGGGCACTTTCACAGTGGCAGACGGTTGCCTACCATCAAGAAACTTCTCTTCCGGGCGGGTTAACATTCAGACTGCTCGATGCCGGTCACATCCTTGGTTCCTCAATTGTAGAAATCTCCTATCGCGGCAAAAAAATTATCTTTACCGGCGACCTTGGAAATTCCTCTTCGCCGCTTATGCGCGATACCGAGCCGGTGACCGATGCCACCTATCTGGTCATGGAGAGTACCTATGGCGACCGCAATCACACGGAAAAGTGGCATCGAGAGGAAGTGCTTGAAGATGTAATCGAGAAAGCTCTGTTGTGGGGCGGGGCGCTTCTCATTCCGGTATTTTCTATTGAGCGTACGCAAACACTGTTATACGAATTCAATAAACTAGTTGAGCACGGCAAAATCCCCAAAGTGCCGGTATTGGTCGATTCGCCGCTGGCGTCTCGGATAACGGCGATTTATCGAAGGCGGAGCAATGAGCTCAATGAGGCAATCCAGAAAGAGATGCAGGCAGGGGACACGGTTTTTGATTTTCCCGGCCTCATTTTTACCGGCTCTCCCGAAGAGTCACGGGCCATCGAAAAACGGCCCAATCCAAAAATTGTTATCGCGGGGTCTGGCATGTCGGCCGGAGGGCGGATTTTGCGCCACGAGAAAGTGTATCTTGAAGACCCGAAGAGCACCATTCTTTTTATTGGGTATCAGGCGGCGGGAAGTCTCGGTCGGCAAATCGTTGACGGTGTGCGCTCCATTACTATCAATGGACAAAAAGTTACGGTGCGAGCGCGTGTTGTAAAGCTTGAAGGTTTTTCAGCCCACAAAGACTCCGATGGACTTTTTGCGTTCGTCGAGCAAAGTGTCGATACTCTGAAGCAGGTCTTTGTGGTGATGGGCGAGCCACGCGCCTCGCTTTTTCTCACCCAGCGTATTCGGGATTACCTCGGTCTCGACGCCCGTGCACCGAAAGTCGGTGATTCAGTCACTCTCGAATTCTGAATCAGGAATTAGGAATCAAACCTTCTTCTCATTCCATATTCCCCATTCCTGATTCGTGATACGATATTTACATGGACGAAGCGCTCTATCGCCATCAGCATAATAAAATAAAGCTTTGCGTTTCAGGCGCGGCAGAAACCGGTCACTGTGGCTTTGAAGCCTTTGAAAAAGGCAAGGAACTTGGGCGCGAAATTGTCCGCCAGGGGGCGGTGCTCGTAACGGGCGCCACGACAGGTTTCCCCCTGTGGTCGGCTATTGGCGCTAAAGAAGAGAAGGGTATTTGTATAGGCTTTTCGCCCGCTTCTACGGAACAGGAACATACGGATGTCTATAAATTACCCATTGATAACCTCGACATCATTGTGTACACCGGTTTTGGCTACAGTGGGCGCAATCTCATACTTACGCGCTCGTCGGACGCGGTGTTTATCGGATGCGGGCGCGTTGGCACTATCAATGAATTTACGATTGCTTTTGAGGACGGAAAGCCGATCGGGGTACTTGAGGGCGGATGGGAAACTGACGAGGTCATTCGTATGATCATTGAAAAAGGATATAAACCGAATGACCGCATTGTTTTTGATAAAGATCCAAAGACTTTGGTTACAAAGGTAATTGAGCTTGTAAAACGCGAGAAAGCACAGCACTATCGCGCCTACCGCAATTACGATGGCACTGGGGGCAAAGTAGGAGCGCCAATTTTTTAAATTTTTCACGCCCTCGCAGACGATCCTCTTTCGTGCTATATTCGCGCCAGAAACAGGAGGGTTTCCTTATGCTGAACGAATCATTCGTGCAACCAATCACAGGCCAAGGTGAGTCGCTCTACGGGGTCACCCTGTGGGAACTTGATAGGCTTCGGCGCGAGATTACCGGCGTTGTTGATTTCATTGTCTGCTACTGTCGGTTTGGCGGTGACGAGCGTCTGCCGTATGGGCGGACCGAAGTGGATCTTCGGCTGCATATGACCTCGAACGAAATTCTCGAGTATGCTGAAGATCTGGTGAACGACGACAGCTTGTGGCGTCTGTCGCATTTGAGGCCATGGGAATTTCGGAAGAGCTATGTCTGGCAAGAAGGGAGCGAAAAACCATACTGGCTCAGTCCATGCACGGAAGACTGCCAGCAGTTTCTCGGCTTCATGCTCTCCATGATGCGCAACAACACTCATTTTACAGTGCAGATTTGATGGGAGGGGATCAAGTAAAACCCGGGGCGTCGCCCCGGGTTTTTATTTTACTTTCGCAACGATTGCTTTAAAAGTTTCGGGATTTTCTTGCGCGAGTGAGGCGAGTATCTTTCGATCAAGCGCAATATTATTTTTCTTGAGGAGCCCGATGAATTTTGAGTAGGAAAGGCCGTAGGAGCGCACGGCCGCGTTAATCACGATTTGCCAGCCGCGGCGGAAGTCGTTTTTCTTGTCACGGCGATGCGCGAACGCGTAGCTCCCCGCATGAAAAATGGCCTCGCGTGCCTGCCGTTTCTTCTTTGAACGGCCGAAGCGGTAACCCTTAACTTGTTTAAGGATATTGCGCCGTCGGTTCAGTGATGTAGTTCCACCTTTTACTCTAGACATGGTTGTGTGTTATCGGTTGCAAGTCGTTTGTTATTAAAGCCCGGGAAGAAAACGACCTCGGTTTTTAGCGGTCATGGTAAACAACCCCTTGCGGCGACGAGCCATGTGCCCTGACTGCGCTTCTTTGGCATTGAAATGATTTTGCCCGGGTCGACGGGCAATGAGCTTTCCATTTTTGGTCACTTTCAGTCTTTTTGAATATGATTTGTTTGTTTTCATGGTAGTAACTTACGACTGACCACCTACAACCAATAACCGAGTAGGATTTTTGTTAGTGGTAGGTTGTTTGTTGTTAGTCCTTTTCGAGCGTGATGGAAAGCCCCTTAGGGCTTTTCTTGATTGCGTCAGCTATCTTGTATTCGTGCGGAATAATCTTCAAAAATCGTTCGAGACGCTCTTTAAGAAAGTTAAATTCCATGTATTTGTAGCGACCCCAGAGAAACAAGTCAATTTTTACGCGGTGTCCTTCGGCGAGCCACTGCGCAACCTTCTTGCCTTTGAGCATAAGGTCATGCTCGCCCGTCCCTATCTTTACCTGCGTGGATTTAGTCTCGGTAACATGCGATTTGGCCTTGGTTTCTTTCTGTTTTTTGTTTTGCTCGTACTGGAATCTACCATAGTCCATTATTTTTGCAACCGGCGGGTTGGCATTGGGAGAAATCTCGATAAGATCGAGTTCCGCCTTTTCGGCCTGGTCGAGCGCCTCGCGCAGGGACAAGACGCCTAAATTCGCGCCGTCCTCAGCGAGGACACGCAACTCCTTTGCTTTAATTTGGTGGTTGACTCGAATAATATCTTTCAATGCACGAGACACTCTAACACAAAACACTTGGTGTGGGCAACGGTCTAGTTAAGTACTGCTTTGTTTACTCACTAGGTCGTTGATTTTTCCTATGATATCTTTTGGAACCATGTTTGCCTTGACAAGGTAGTCTGCGGCGCCAAGAGAGAGCCCTCGGTCAATATCATTTTTGTCTCCGAGATTGCTCACGATAATAACGGGAATGTTTTTTGTTTTGGCGTTTCCTTTTATTCGCTCGAGTATCTCAAAGCCGTTAATGCCCGGAAGAATCAAATCGAGGAGAAGCACCTGCGGCATTTTTTCTGCCTCCTTGAGACCTTCCTCGCCGTCACGCGCCAAGCTAGGCTCAAAACCGTATCGCCAGAGCGCTTCCGAGAGCAGGGTGCCCATGAGCATATCATCCTCAATAATAAGGACCTTAAGTTTGTCAGCCATGGTTACTCCTCCATGGTAACAAACGAGGTATATTGAGCAACGGCTCTGTGCACAACGGCTTGTATGCGCGCTACCCTATTCGCGCGGCGAGTTTTTTCACTTGGTCTCTCCAAGTATGGTCATCGCTGGCATTAAGGGTAGCAACAAAGGGAATTGGCAGCGCCCTTGCGAACCAGGCGCCGCTATTCTTGCTTTCCCAGCGGTAGTGATGGGGAAGGCGGCGAATAAGCTCGCGCAATTTAATAACCTTTGGCTTCTCGCGTCCCTGCCATAGTGAAGATGCTCCGGCAAAAAACGGATCAGGCTCCCTGTCTTTAAGGACGCGTCCTAACATGACATCAAGATTAGTACATACGCGAACATAGAACACTCGCGCCCCTACCATTTTTGCCGTTCTCTCAAGAGTGCGGCGTTTTTTAGCGTCAACATGGTCCGATTCCAAAATGGCGTTTCCTCCACGCTGAATTACTTCCGCGGCCGCTGCCACGGCTATGTCGCGCACATCGGCGTAGTCACCTTTCCTTTTACGCAGGATGACTCGAATGGCGTCACTGCTCACCACGGTGCCGCCAATGTAGCGGGCGAGCTCTTTGGCAATGGTGGTTTTCCCGGAGCCGACCAGTCCCACAAATGCCACTATGACCGGCTTCTTTGTTTTCCGTTTTGCAACACGCGGTTGGCGCGCCTTTTTTATTTTTGTAGCAGTCACAATCGCAGTATACCTTAAAAATAAAACGGCCCCGCCATGGGCGGGGCCGTTTTGCTTTGCCCGCTTTCTTATGTGGGCGCCTAATTGGATTCACTCTCGTATCTCGCAGCCGCCGCCCTGCATTCAAGGCAGGTGGCGGGCTCGAGGTCATTGAGGCCCGTCCACTTATGGCCTTCCGGCCAATCGCGCGGCAGCTCGCTCGAAAACCCGCACAGCGGGTATCCCTTCTCGAGGACATGTACGATCATGGCTATCTCCCTCCCCCTTACTTTTATACATTTTTATTCATTTATGCAAATGAAAAAGCCCCGTGCGAAGAAGTTTGGGACTTCTCCACTCCGGGGCCTTGAGAGCCCTAGAACTTCAGGCCGCGCGCCTAGGCGATGGCGTGTTCCTCGGCGCCCACGGGCCGGCGGCGCGACGGTCGCGGCTCCGCCTCCTCCGTGGTGACATTCGTGAGACCCCAGCGTTTCGCGAAGAAACTGCCATCGTTGGCGCCGAGCTCGAACATCACGCGGTCGTTTTTCTTCGGCTGGCTCTTGGGCGGAGCGCCGGTGAATTTGACGACGGCGTAGCCGAGCTTCAGCGTGCCCTCCCCCTTGTCCTTGCGGAAGAACACGCGCCTGCCGTCATCGGCAAGGATGGTGCCCTGACCGTCCTTCCACTCGATCACGGTGCCGAATGGAAACGACGGAATGCTGTTCTGCTGCGTTTTCATGGATACCCCCAGTTTTGTCCCCGCCCTGCGCGGGGCTTAATCCAAAGTTAAGCATAGCATACTTCATTAAAAATGTCAATAGCTCACATCCCTCAAAAAATGGCTCTAAAAAAGCTTCTTTTTGTGAAGATATTGTGAAAAAGCTGCCCCACACCGAGCTCCGCTCTGTGTTAGGGTTGGAACTTCTTGGAATGCTTTGTTTTTGAGAGTTATGGGTTACTGAAGAAAAGGAAGGAGTTTTTAAGCAGTACTTGATTCACCAAAGAAAAATTGTATTGTTAAGCGCACACCGTTTAAGGATATTATATGGCATTACTAATTATAGTTAATGGTCTTGCGGGGGCGGGTAAAAGCACTGCAGTAAAAGAATTCGCGAAAAAACATGGTTTCGTTGTTATAAAGCAGGACACTTTTTTGTTTGAACTGAATGCGATAAGGGAACCGAAAAAATTCCTGACAAAGGAACAATATACATTGGCTATAGAAAATATGATGAGCTGTGTTAAAAACTACATGGACTATCGCAGAGACATCATCATTGAAGGGGCTTTAGTCGCGATTTCCAAAAATGATCCACTTGATATAAGACAATTTATAAATCTTGGCAGAAGGCGTCGTTACAGAGTCAAAATTATATCATTTACTGCAAGCGATACTGTTCGTTATAGAAGAATGCAAAAGAAAAAGAATATTGTCCCTAAAAAAATCGACAGGATGCTCAAGGAAGCGACGAAAGTCGCAAATGAAAAAATGTACAATGTAACTATGTTGGATACTAGTAACTATCCTAAAAAAGCAGTTTTGAAAAGGTTGACGAGAATTCTTTCTTGAAAAGGAAAACCTCCCGTTAAGAGAAGTTTTCCTTTACCCATGGAGATGCCGGGGATCGGCGTCAAGTTTCTAGGCTCGCGGTGGCTCGCTAAGAACTTCCTCCCCGACCTCGCCTGCCGCAGAGCGGCATGGCTCCGGTTTTCGAATCTCCCCCGCACGATGCGCAGGCATCGTGCTCATCTCCATGGACGAAAAAATCCCGCATGCGCGGGATGATTTCGTTATGCCATGGAGATGGGGAGATTCGAACTCCCGTGCAGGAAATGATTTCAGATGAATCTACAAGTTTGTTTCGTTTATTGTTTTAAGCATGAAATGTATAAAGCGAACAAAATCATTTCACACCGAGCTCGTAGTTTAGAAAGCAAACGCGAGCAGCATTTGCTTCCGATCCTGACAATATTTCACCGACGGCAAACGGTCAGGCAGTTTTTGCCGCGATGGTAGCAAAGAAAAATCTTACGCTACAGCGTAAGCCGGTTGTGCAAACATTACTGCAAGCACGGACTTAGCCTTAGAGAGTACATTTGCATGTATCTTTGTTCGGCAGTTTAAGAAGGTACCGAAGCTTCACCTGCACAAACTGAAATTATATTTCCTGTCGATGCCTGGCATCCCCATTATTCAGTTTTCAATGTCCGTCGTATCTCGCGGTCGGTGTCGCGCTTTTTTAATACCTCGCGCTTATCGTGCTTTTTCTTGCCGCGGGCAACGCCCATGGAAAGTTTCAACCGACCATTCTTATTATACACCGAAAGAGGCACAATTGTCAATCCTTTTTTGTTTTCATAACCGGAGAGCTCGCCGAGTTCTTTCTTAGTGAGGAGGAGGCGGCGCGTGCGCACTGGGTCATACTCTTTCGGCGTGTTGTGGGGCTGATATGGAGGGATAGTCACACCAACGAGGTACGCTTCGCCGCCACGCACAACCACATGAGCGCCCTCAAGAGATCCCAGACTCTTACGCAACGCCTTTACTTCGAAGCCGAGCAATTCCAAACCCGCCTCATAAGTCTCGAGAATTTCGTAGTTAAATCGGGCTTTCTTGTTCTCTATTAAGCTCATATATTTTTTTCTGTTTTCGACTTGCCCCGTAGCCAAGCGCGAAGCGCTTGTGATACTGGGGTAAGACTTGCCATACGCTTTCTTTCGTGTCGCGTTTGTGTATAATAGCACTCTCATGGAGATTTTTGGACGGAAAAAAGAAAATAAAAACGACTCCCGAAACAAAGGAAAGGGAGGTGGTAATTTGCCGGGCGGCCGGCAGTTTTGGACGAATCTTGCCGGAACACTTCTCATTTTTATCATTCTCGCGAGCATTTACTCGTTTATCTCCGAGAGTCAGAAAAAAGTTGAGGATGTGCCGCTTTCAAAACTTGCCACTGACATTAATGCCGGGCAGATAACCTCGATTGTTGTTAAGGGTAATGACCTTGAAATAATCTATGTCGGTGAAATTGAGAAAAAATCTAAAAAGGAAACAGACGCGGCGCTTTCCGAGTCGCTTAAAAATTACGGCGTAACGCAGGAGAAACTTGCGAAAGTTTCCATTGAAGTCAAAAGCCCAAGTGGCATCCGTTTTTGGCTCCTCAATCTCGCGCCGTTTCTCATTCCGCTTATTTTTATTGTTTTCTTTTTGTGGTTTCTCTCACGGCAAGTGCGCGGGGCGGGCATGCAGGCGTTTACCTTCGGGCAATCAAGGGCGCGCATCACTGACCCATCCGATAAAAATAATCGCGTGACCTTTAAGGATGTTGCGGGTGCAAAAGAAGCAAAATCGGAACTTTTGGAAATTGTTGATTTTCTTAAAAATCCGAAAAAATTTCTTGACATCGGCGCGCGCATTCCAAAGGGCGTGATGCTCATGGGGGCGCCGGGGACCGGAAAAACCTTGCTCGCCCGTGCCGTCGCGGGCGAAGCCGGCGTGCCGTTTTTCTCTATTTCTGGTTCTGAATTTGTTGAAATGTTTGTGGGTGTAGGCGCTTCGCGAGTTCGGGACCTCTTTAAAATGGCAAAGCGGGCCGCGCCCGCGATTGTGTTTGTAGATGAAATTGATGCGGTGGGGCGCGTGCGCGGTACGGGAGTGGGCGGCGGCAACGACGAGCGCGAGCAAACGCTCAACCAGATCCTCGTTGAGCTTGACGGTTTTGAGCCGAATGAAAAAGTGATCGTGATGGCGGCGACGAACCGGCCGGATGTGCTCGACCCGGCGCTCTTGCGTCCTGGCCGTTTTGACCGGCGCGTGGTGATTGATGTGCCCGACCGCAAAGACCGCGAAGAAATTTTGACCATTCACGCGCGCAAGAAACCATTTGGCGAGGATGTGAAGCTTGAGGTGATTGCGGAGCGCACACCCGGGTTCACCGGCGCTGATTTGGCATCGCTTATGAACGAGGGTGCCATTCTTACGGCGCGGGAAAACCGCAAGAAGATTTCTCAGTACGACCTCATCCGCTCCATTGAGAAAGTGATGCTCGGACCCGAGCGCAAAAGCCACATACTTAATGCTAAAGAAAAAGAAATAACCGCCTACCATGAAGCGGGGCATGCCCTCGTTTCCTCGGTCTTGCCCTACGCCGACCCAGTGCATAAAATTTCTATCATTTCCCGCGGGCGCGCTTTGGGCTACACCCTGAAGCTCCCGTTTGAAGACCGGCGCATGCAATCAAAAAAAGAATTTTTGGACGATATTGCGGTATCGCTCGGGGGTTTCATTGCGGAAAAAATGGTGTACGGCGACCTCACGACCGGTGCCTCAAATGACTTGCAGGTGTTAACGGCACTTGCGCGCGATATGGTTACGCGCTACGGCATGTCGGAGAAAATGGGACCGCTCGCACTTGAGGGAGAGGGCGGTCAGACGCTTTTCGGCCGCGGACTCGGCGACCGCGAGTATTCGGAGCGAGTTTCAGCCGAGATTGATGGCGAGGTGTCGCGCATCGTGAACGAAGCGTATAAAAAAGCGGAAGATATTTTGAAAAAGCATCGCGGTGCGCTTAATGCGATCGCCGAGCGGCTGGTAGAAGTGGAAACCATCGAGCGGGAAGATTTTGAAAAGCTTCTTATTGCGAACGGCATCACCCCGAAAGCGAAGCAAGACATCGAACACCAAAAGTAAAAAAATCGGCGCCCCGCAGGGCGCCGATGTCGTTTCGAATAAGATGCAAGAAAAGAAAAATTGTGTACTATATCAGCAGGAGGTAAACAATGGCTTTGGATATTATCCTGCTCGCTGTCGTCGCTGGCGCGGTGGCGTATGTGCTTGGGGGACTGGTGTTTGTAGTGCATGACATCAAGAGTGGTCCCACGGGCCACTACTTCAATGACAAGGTCTTTAACGGAACCTTCCATGCCGTCATTGGCCTCGTCGCCAACGCGCTTGTTTGGCCGCTCGTGCCAACTGACTCCTAAACACCGGCCCGGGGGCCGGTGTTTGTCACTCATTGATTTAGAAATTCTAAGAGGATAAAGTAAAACAGACTGTGCCCGTAGCTCAATGGTAGAGCCCGCGTCTTATACACGCGTGGTTGGGGGTTCGAGTCCCTCCGGGCACACATCAAAATGGCACCTACAAAATCCTACCATATATGGTAGGATTTTGTAGGTGTTGAAAACCAGAAATATCTGTTTGAATTGTCTTACGCGAATGCGCGTTGCTGAACCGAACAAGGAATTATTCAAAATGCAATTCTGCGGAGCGTTCTTTCACTAGGGTGGCGATTAGGGTGTGTTTTTTTAGCTCGGGGTCTTTTTCAATGAGGGCGTGCGCTTCGGTGCGGGCCGCGGCGACCATTTTAAGATTTTGCATCGCTTCCATGGCGATGTCGGAGAGTCCCCACTGCCGTCGGCCGTACAGCTCACCCACACCGCGCAGTTTCAAGTCAAGTTCAGCAAGCTCAAATCCGTTTTTTGCCGTCTTAAGTGCCTTGAGGCGTTCAACCGAGGTTGTCCCGCGCGTTTCGGAAAAGCAAAAGCAGTAGGCCTGATGGTTGCTTCGGATGACGCGTCCGCGAAGCTGGTGGAGCTGGGAAAGCCCGAAGCGTTCCGCGCCTTCAATGACGATGACGGTGGCGTTTTGCACATTTACCCCGACTTCAACGACGGAGGTTGCGACTAGTATTCTGGTTTTGCCGCCGACAAATGCTTCCATCACGCGGTCTTTTTCTTTCGTGGAGAGCTTACTGTGCAGTATGTCAATCTCATATTCAGGAAATATTTCTTTTTTGAGACGCGCGGCTTCTGCTTTTACCGACTTTGCCAAAAGTGCAAGTTCTTTCGTCGGATCCGGCTCATTAATGCGCGGGCAAATTACATACGCTTGTCTGCCGGCGCGCAACTCGGTACGGATTTTTTCGTATGTCGCCGGGCGCGCACCAGGCAGTACGATTTCGGTGATGATGGTCTTGCGTCCTTCGGGCATTTCATCAAGGAGCGTCAAATCTAAGTCGCCGTAAATGGTGAGGGCGAGGGTGCGGGGAATAGGCGTTGCGGTCATGCTTAAAAGGTGTGGCAAGAGGTGCTCTTTTTTGGCGAGTGCTGCTCGTTGGCTGACACCGAAGCGGTGTTGTTCGTCAATGATGACATACGCGAGATGTTTGAAGCGCACGGATTTTTGAATGAGCGCGTGGGTGCCGATGAGAATGGGGATTTCCCCGTTTGCTACCCATTTTAAAAGTTGTGCGCGTGAAATGTCCGTCGCTCTATCCGGCGAAACTTTTGAGGGAAATTTCTTACAGCCGCTTCCGGTGATAAGGCCGATGGCAATCGGCAGATGCTCAAAGTATGTGATGAACGATTCGAAATGCTGTTTCGCAAGAATCTCCGTCGGCGCCATGTAGGCGACTTGCAGATTGCCGAAGTTCTGGCCCTTAGGGCGGCTTACCACCGTGGTATACGCGGTTGCCGCCGCGACTGCTGTTTTGCCAGACCCCACATCACCCTCAAGAAGACGCGACATGGCATGCGGCTTTTCAAAATCGCCGAGAATGGTTTGAATGGCTCGCGCCTGTGCTTCGGTCGGCTCAAACGGGAACCGCGCGACGAAATTTTTTAGTCCGTCGTTGTTTACCGAAATGGAAATTGTCGGCTCGTGTGCATACGCCCGTCGTGCCTGCTGTTTGGCGACTTGTATTAAAAAAACTTCTTCAAACGCGAAGCGTTTGCGCGCGGCGACACTATCGGAAAGTTTTTGCGGCGCGTGTATCCACACGAGTGCCGTGCGAAGCGCGGGCAGATTGTAGCGTTTGAGCAGTTCTTCCGGCAGGGGGTCGGTAAGCGTTTCTAGAAGGCCCGCCTTTAATACTTTACCGATGTTGTACGAGAACCATTTTGAGGTAATGCCGCGGCTCTCCGGGTAGACCGGATAGAGTCCCGCGATGTCATTTTTTTCGGTAAAGAGGGATGCACTTGCGAGCGGCACCGAAGCTTCCTCGCTTGTTTCCGGGTTGCCGATGTAGAGTTTGCCGTCTTTACCCGCGACTTTCCCGGCAACTTTTACTACGCTTCCTTCGTGGAGCATTTTGGCAAGGTAGGGTTGGTTAAACCACATAATTTTTATGTTGCCCGTGCCGTCACCCAGTACCCCCTCCGCTATGGGGGTTCTTCGCCGAAATGCTTTGCGTGTTTTGAGACCTGAAATGATGCCGTAGACTACTGCCGTGTCGCCGGGGCGTAAATCAGCAATGTGTTTTATATCAGCGACGCTCTCGTAACGAGCAGGAAAATGCCGTAGCAGTTTTTCTACGGAGTGTAGGCCGAGTTTCAGAAGGGCGCGTTTCTGTCGCTCGTCAAGACGAAAGATTTCACTAAGGACGGAATCGGGCGTCATGAGTAAACGGCATCGTACCACGAAGTGTTAGACAGGCGCGCTTTTAAGTGGGAGCGTAATCGTAAAGGTAGAGCCCTTGCCTTCTTCCGATACGAAAGTGAGCGTGCCACCATGTTTTTCTACAACACCTTTCGCAATAAAAAGGCCGAGCCCGGATCCTTCAGTTTCAAGCGGTATTACATTTTTGCCACGGAAGAATTTGCTAAAGACGCGGTCTCGTTGGTCAAGGGGGATACCGACGCCTGTGTCTGAAACGGTAATCGCAAGGTGGTCTGCGATTTTTTGTACGGCGATGGCGATTTTTCCACCGTTTGGCGTGTAACGAATGGCGTTTTCCACAAGATTTTGAAGCGCGAGGTCTACTGATTTACTGTCGAGCACTAAAAGTGGAATAAGCTCTTTTGTAACCGTAAAGGTCAGGGTGTGTTTCCGTCGTCCGCTCTCGTTCTCTACGCGCTTAATCACGCTCTTGAGGAGGGTGACGATATCAACCGGTCGCCTATCTTCGATGGGCCGTCCCTCTTCGAGACGCGCGGCGGAGAGGAGGTCGTTCACCAACATTACCATCCGCTCGGTACTCGAGTGGGCTTTTTCAATAAGGTCTCGTTGCTCGGCAGTTACGCGCTTGCCATGCTCGTTGAGAAAAATATCGGTTGCCCAGCGGATAGCGGTGAGCGGTGTTCGCAATTGGTGCGCGGCAATGGAGACGAATTCGCGCTTCACACTCTCGACCGCCTCTTCCTGTGACCGATCATGCAAGGTAATGAGGTGGCCAATGACAGTGGTTGGACTTGCTTGGAGCGGGCTTACTAAAATAGCAACCGCAATCGATTTCCCGGCGGCAGAGATAACACTTGCCGTATCGGTTTGATAAATGGCACTTTTAGTAGCCGCCGGTCGGCAATATTCGGCGGGCGACACTACTTTGCCCTTCGCCTTAAGGGTCATCACTTGGGTAATGGGTTTTCCTATTGCTTCCGTCGCTTTTTCTCCAAATAGTTTTTCTGCGGCAACATTAAAAGTAAGAATGAGCAAGTTGAGATCAATAGAGATAACCGCATCATTGATGCCGGAGAGCACGAGTCCGAGCTTATTGCGTTCAACGGCAATGGTCTCCCGTTCCTCTTTAAGGGAGGCGACGGAGCGGCCCAAGTTTTCTGCCATGCGATTAAATCCATCCGCCAGGTCTTGTGTTTCGTCATTGCTCTCGATGTGTACACGGTACCGAAGGTTGTTTTGTCCAAATTGCTGAAGCCCTTTGAGAATCGATTCGATGGGCCGAGTAAGCTCGGCAGCGAAAAGGATTGCCGCCGTGGTGGAAACAAGAAGCGCAATAGCGAGCATGATAAGCGCGAGGCGCACCATCTGAGCGACTGCCTGAAGCGCCACGGAGGCACGCCGCTCCGTAACAATAGTCCAGCTCGTCGCGAGGTGCAGCGGCGTGCCGAGGGTTTCAACATCAAAGTTCATGGGAACACCTACACCAATAACTTCCTGGTCTTCCTCGTTTTGATAGCTTTGGATGGAGTCCGCCGGTTTTGCAGAAAGAGCGCTTGCGACCGGCGGGAGAGAGGACAAATCTTTGCCGGCAAGCACCGCAGAAATGTCGGGGTGTGCTACGACGATGCCGCGCTGATTAACTATGTAGGCACGGCCCGATTGTCCCACGGCAGAAATTCGCGTTACGACATCTTGCATGATGCGTGCGTCAACCTCGGCAACGGCAACACCGATGAAGGCGCCATTTCCTCCACGCAGTGCTACGGCAAGCGCGAAGAACGGTTTACCGCCAATAATATAGAGGGGGCCAAGATAGGCACCCACATCCCGCGCCGCTTTAAACTCGCTGGTCTCTGACTGATTGCGTAAATCACTCGCGCCTACGACCTCAATGCGGTTTTTTCGTATCACTTCTTTGCCCTCGCTGTTTAAAATCGCCAGATCCTGGAAAGCGTCACTGAGAAAAAGCACCTGAGCAACGAGGTCCTCGCGCTGTCGCGCGGAGAGCACCGGATATACCGTTTCGATACTTTTGAGAACGCTGAATTGGGAGATTACAAATCCTTTTATTTCCTCGCTGGCGGTTTGCGCGATGCTTTGGGCTTGCTCAAGGGCGTGCTCTCGCAGTGTGCTGTTCAAGCGCTCAAGAGTCACAAGCGTTACCGCGATAAGAGGAATAAGCGCGATGGCGATGAAGAGAGCGATCAGTTTAATGCGCAGCGGTATTCGTTTAGGCATGAGAAAAGAGCTTCTTCATAGTATACCCCGCTCCACTTCCAGCTGAAAGTGGAGCGGGGTATACTGAGCGGGCAATGGTGCAAAAGAAAACCTCAATTGGAAATCGTTCACTTGCGGCTCATAAAAAACTTGGCGGGAAAATCGAAGTTGTCGCCAAAGCGCCCCTTAAGCGCCGCGAAGACTTAAGTCTTTACTACACCCCGGGTGTAGGCGCGGTTTCCTCCTATCTTGCAAAACATAAACGGGAGCTTCGCGACTATACAATTAAAAAAAATACTATTGCAGTTATCTCTGATGGTTCGGCGGTGTTGGGGCTCGGTAATATCGGGCCCGAGGGGGCGCTTCCGGTCATGGAAGGCAAGGCGATGATTTTCAAGGAGTTTGCCGGCATTGATGCCTTTCCGATTGTGCTGGCGACACAAGAGGTGGATGACATTGTGGCGACGGTAAAAAACATTGCGCCGGTTTTTGGCGGCATTAATCTGGAAGATATTTCAGCGCCGCGCTGTTTTGAAATAGAGGCGCGGCTCAAAAAGGAACTGGATATTCCCGTCATGCACGACGACCAGCACGGCACTGCCATTGTGGTGCTCGCCGCGCTCATTAATGCCTTCAAAGTAGTAAAAAAACCCATGCGAAGTGCAACGATTGTGATTGCCGGTGCGGGCGCGGCGGGAACGGCGACTGCAAAACTCATCAAGCAGTTCGGTGTCGGCGATATCATCATGCTTGACCGCGGTGGAATTCTCAGTAAACACCGACACGGCCTCTCTCCGGAGAAAAAAGAGCTAGTCGGGTTTACCAACCGCGAGCACCGCACGGGAGGGATTGCCGAGGCGCTTTTTGGTGCCGATGCCGTCGTCGGGGTGTCCGGCCCGAATACCATCCATGAGCGCGATATACGCATGATGGCGCGCCGGCCGATTGTGTTTGCGCTCGCCAATCCCGTCCCCGAAATTATGCCGAATCTCGCGCACCACGCGGGTGCCGTTGTCGTTGCCTCGGGGCGGTCGGACTTTCCCAATCAGGTAAACAACGCGCTGGTGTTTCCGGGTATTTTCCGCGGCGCGCTTGATCACCAAGTCAAACAAATTACCGACGAAATGAAATTGAAAGCGGCAAAAGCTCTTGCGAGTATAGTAAAAAAGCCCCGGCCGGATTACATTATCCCGTCAGTGTTTGATAAAAAAGTTGTTAGGGCAGTGGCGAACGCAATTCGCTGATTCGTGAAGGAAAACTTCCTATGGCAAGCGCCGCGGCCATAAGCGCGATTGAGATATCGCGGAAGACCACTTCCATTTGCGAGAAATTGAAAAGGACAATGCCCGCAAGCATACCCGCCGCAAGTGCGCTCGGAATGAAGATTTTTTTGCCGGAAAGAATCCAGAGCGCGATGGCAATCTCTACTATTCCAAAGCTGTGAAGAAGCAGGAGCTCGTGGTCTTTGAAGAGGTCAAGGAGAAAGGGTGGGAAATAGCCAAGCCAAGAGTCAGGCGTGAAGAGAGCCGCAATAGGGGGATAGAGAAAGGCGAAAGCAACACCGACACGCAAGAGAAGCAAAGTTATTTTTTCATTTTGCACGCAACCATAATACCATTAACGCGGAAGTAAAAATTGCGAATAAAGAAGTCTTGTTGCCAACCATTATAGCGAGCCAGTGTATACGCGGAGACTAGCGAGCGCGGCGGCGCGAGCTCGAGGAATTTTTGAGCACAAAAATATCCGTGCTCCGCAAATACAGCTGGCGAGCGGCTTTTATTTGATGATTACCGTGCCGAAGTCGCTCGCTCGTAGGTGGTTGTGGTAGTTCCAATTTCCTGATTTTCCGAAGGTGAAGGTGTAGGAGCCGCCGGCGCCACATTGGTCAAAAGCTGTTCCTGCCGTGTCGGGGCAATGCTCTTGGCGCGTAGTGCCGCCATAGGTGGTGTGCGATGGGTGCACAGCCGAAGCAACCCACATTTCATTACCACTCTGGTTTACGAAGGAGATGCTTTGTCCTTTTGCAATCGTCATGCTTTTCGGATTAAAGCCGTCACTGGTATAGGTGACTGTGTTCGGATTAAAGCCGTCATTAGTGTCGGTGACCACGACCGTCTGTGCTGGCGCAGTACTTTGAGGATTTACATTTGTTTCCCCGCCAACTTGCATTTCGGGAGTATCTCTACTGCCGATTACCGGTATGCCGATTGAAGTTGAGGGGGTCTCACTTGCTTCTTCTCCGCTTTGATTGTTGAAGAAAAAGAAACCTCCGACAACAAGAAGAGCGAGTACAACAACGAGAGTAATAATTGAATTAGTGTTCATGACGATGAGGTGTTTATTTGATAAATATCTGTGTAGTATATCTCTCTAAAAATAAAATGTCATGCCAGCTACCACATCCGTTTTTCATCCATCTTCATCTATTCCGCTGGGCGAGGTCCAACGGAAAGCCAGGAGGAAACTAGACCCAGCGAAGAAGTAAAACACAAAAAGGGGTACAAAAGTAGTACAAAAAATCCTACCATATATGGTAGGATTTTTTGTTTGCCATTCTTTAAATGTCTTTACTACCCTGTAATAATTTCTGAAACAATTTCTGGTTGATAAGATTTCATAGCTGGGAGGTTTAACCTTCTTTACGAGGTGAGACCTCGTAACTCGAAAGGCGTATCTAGTTAGAAACCTGAAAATATTTATTTGAGCCATTCCAGCCCACGCTTCCCGCCTGGAGCACTCCCGTGCCTCCGCCCGCAGTCGGTGTAGAGAGGGAAGGCAGAGTTATCTTCTCGGTATCGCGTTCTAGGTTTGCATACAGGACACAGTTACCACTTCCGTCCACAATATAGCGGTAGCGGCTCTCCGCGTCCGTGCCCGTTTTGGGGTCGATAGGGACAGTAGAAAGAGAGCTCGCGTATTGTGGGTATTTTATTTTAAGCTCCGCGGCAAGCGGCATGAGGTCATATTCTCCTGCTCCTGCGTCCGGGACATAACAGGACGCGGCTTTGAGGAGTCGGCCAAACTGGGTAATTTCTGATTTGCGTTTTCCGTCTCGCGCGGCATCACGTGCTCCACCCAATGCGAATAACACAACACTCGCGAGTGTGCCGATAATCGCTATTACAACCAGCAGTTCAATAAGCGTAAAACCCTTTTTCATATCAGGTATTGGCTCTAGACTAGCAAACCTTCAGTAGTTTCAGTATATCATCCTTAACTTACCACAAGGCCTCGCCTTGCTATTTGATTTTAACTCCAGCGGCAAATTCTTTCGGCTTATTTCCTGTAAAAATACAGTATCGGAACAATCCCCTGTCGGCCATTTTGTAATACTCGTATCCGGCAGTTGTGTTGACAAAAACTTTTTGCAGGTCAAAAAGTTTTATGAATTTATATGGGAATCTCGAAAGTTTGTGTAATCTGTAAAATGACGGACGAATATTCTCCGTTATATTTTGCTCTTTTACATTTTCAAATCCTGTGTTTTTGACTACCTCTGTAAATTTGTCGTGTCGAAAATCCTTTAGCCCCATCATCGCCGAACCTTCTATAACGACATTGAGCATTTTCTTTTCCCACGCTGAAAATTTTTCATCGGGCGCAAGAGTGTATTCAAAAAGAGCGATTTTGCCACCGGGCTTTAGAATTCTTAGAAATTCTTTGAGTGTTTTACGGATATCGGGAGAATGTGAGAGGGTTTCGGTGGTATAAATTGCATCAAAATAATTGTCAGGGAAATCCGTAGCCGAATAATCCATTACTTGATATGTTACTTTGTCCTGAATGCCTAAATTTTTTGCTCGCTCTTGCGCCCGCTCAACTTCAAATGGGACAAGAGTTATACCAAAAATTTTAGGTCCATATTTTTTCGCTAAATATGTTGATACGATACCTTGGCCACATCCAGCGTCTAAAACTATTTGAGTTTCTTTGAGGTCTAAATTTTTGGCAACTAACTCTTGGTGAAGAATTTGGGCTTCTTTTTCTGTTATGTCCGCTTTTCCAGTTGGATAAAAACCGAAATGTTTTGAGCCCCAAAGGATATAATCAAAACCAAGTCTTGTCTCGGGGTTAGTGAAATATTTTACAACTTTTTGTTGATTGGTATTCATAAAAAATTTTCAATTGAAACACCAAGAGCTGTGCATTTTTAAAATACACAGGATAGTTCTGTGTATATATTAGGATTTTTCATACAATAGCCGGGCGAGGCGCAGGTCGTCGTAGGGGTAGACGCCGCGGAGTTTTTCAAAGACGGGGGTGAGCCGCTCAACGCCGATTTCCTTGAATGCCCTGTTGATTTTTGGCAGCGCGCGTTTCAGGGCAGGCGAAAGGAGCGGTGCAACTTCAGCGCGGCCGATTTTCCCTTTGGTGTGGAGCTGAAAGATATGCGAGAGAATAGTGGTGGCGGCGAGACCGCGCGCATCGGCAATTTCCGCGATTGATTTACCGCTTTTCAAAAGAGTGAGCGTTGTTTCAAGAGTTGAGCCGCGTGGTTTTCTTTTCTCAAACTTTTGCTTCGGCGTCGGTGCGATTCCTGCTTTTGGGTCTCCGCCGCAGGCAATGATAAAAGTATGCGCGAGTGAAGTGTGTTCCCGTTCCGGCATATGCTCAAATGTTTTGCGTGCGGCCGCCGAGCCGAGTTTAAACTCCCGGTCCTGCGCGGCGACTTCCGGATGTACTTGTAGTGCCCGTTCGTTGAGTCCCACCAGATGTAAATTTGCAAGGGTGCGC
>ORMF011587807.1_pt1 | contig 39949 bp, 59 predicted proteins | sample 1779871 | NCBI WGS metagenome assembly ORMF01 (sample SAMEA104232316, study PRJEB22302) | groundwater metagenome | biome: forest; feature: aquifer; material: groundwater | place: USA | collected 2011-08-07 | depth 5.4 m
CTTTGACACTTGGAAACCATTACCAAAAAAGGAAACATTACCAAAAAAGGAAATGACCATTACCAAAAAAGGAAATAATCATTACCAAAAACAGGACATACAAAAGAAAGTATTAAAAGAAACTATTACAAAAGAAAAAGAACTTATGCTCATTTCTGAATTTGAAAGCTTCTGGGCTATCTATCCAAAGAAGGTTAAAAAGAAAGATGCGCTTAAGGCATGGCTTAAGATAAAACCAGACGAGGAACTTTTAAATAAAATATCAGACGCATTGAAACAACAAAAGAAAAGCGCAGATTGGATAAAAGAAAAAGGGAAGTATATCCCATACCCAGCAAGCTGGCTAAACGGAGAGCGCTGGAATGATATAATCACAACTACAGGAGGTCAAAAAAATGGAAACAATACCACCGTGGGAGACTACTACGAAAGCGCACAACAAAAATATGCAGGAGTGGGACAAATCCCAGATGCCTATAAATCAAAGGCCGATGACGGAGGCGGAAAAAACACAGATCCAAAACTGGATGGACATACCATTAAGATATCATAGTGTGCTATTTAATCAGCTTAAGGATATGGCTGAGACTATGCAATATGCCAAAGATATGTCACACGCCGGACATAGTATTGTGTTTACAGGCTCATGCGGAACCGGTAAGACGCATCTTGCAGTATGCCTAATGCGCCGGATATGGATTAAAAATTACAATATGTCTCAAGATAAGACACCCCTGTATAAGAGTTACCCAGACCTATTAACAGCCATAAAGCAATCTTGGACAGGCAACCCCGCTGATGAATATAGATGGATTGATAGGCTGGTTAATGCGCCGGTGTTGTTACTTGACGACTTAGGCATTGGTAATCATACAGACTGGTCAAGGTCTATAGTCTATCAAGTGATTGATAAGCGTTACAGGGAGCGTCTCCAGACTATCATTACCACTAATCTAACCCTCGATAAGCTGGCAGAGGTTATAGACGATAGGATTGCTTCACGGCTATCCGATGGGATAATTATTAGAATGGAAGGTAAAGACTGGAGATTATTTAAGGCTTGACAACTAATTAAAAACAGGTTAAAAGGGTAGTAAATGGGTAGAATTGCACAAGAAAAACATACAATTCTTAATGCAATGGTGAAAGACAATATCAGTACGAATGTCATCGCTAAAACGCTTGGATACACACCCGAACACACCTCCCGCCTGAAAACAAAATCTAAACAATATCAATTAGTTACAACAAAAAGAATAAAAACCGCAGTCAAGGCAATAGAGTATTTTGCCGATGTGAAAAACTATCAGGAGGATACTCGCATCAAGCCTTCCGATGTGCTTGCAGCAGGAAAGGAAATCCTTGATAGAAGTCATCCAAAGCAGCAGCAGGACACACATACAGCCGTTAATATATCGTTGTTATTACAGTCAGCTCACAAGTCTTTATTGTCTATTGATAATAATAACAATCCAATTGATAATACTATTGATATACCCCAAAACGAACAAAATCAATAGGTTAGCTTATAGTGTTGTCGCATAAACCACATTATGTCAAATTGCCTATATTTTATACACCCTTCAAACCCACGCCCAGACTATATTCCGCAGTTTTCATTTTCATTTACACTGTTATCATTAACCGATGACGAGATGGATTATCAATTAGGATTGGAGAGGGTTGAGGAGGCGCAAGCTGGCGCATGGTTGATACTCCGCCCCGATAGCCTATACTGGCAGGCAGGGTAAGGGGGGTATGTGCTGTGTTGCCTTGTGGTATATTTATATATCCCCTTTTCATCCGCACTTAATTTTTATAAAACTGGTTTTAAAAAAGGGGGAGATATAACAAAAATGTCCAAGACCAATTATGATAAATTCTTAAGAGGAGAAAAATTAACACATAAGCAAGCAATCACCGCTCAATGTTATATTTGTAATGGTAAAGGAGAGGGGCAAGGGAAGGACTGTTACGGCCGTGCTGTTTGCCCGCTTTACCAATTTATGCCATATAATCCCCAAAAACAGAAAAAGCAAATATCGCCTGAAAGGAGGGCTGAAATAGCAGAAAGGTTTAAAAAGGCAAGGCAAGGCTTAAAATTTTGAATTTATATCTCATGTTTTATTGAGTTTAAACCCTTAAAACGAGGCGATGGGGGGTCAGTTGATAGTAGGGCAAGGGGGCAGTAAAAAGGGTTTAGATGGTTTGTTATTAAAAAACCTTTAAATATTAAGTAGTTAGCTTATTGCGGGAAGGGAGGAATAAAAAATGCCAAATTTGATGGCTATATTTCTTGAATTTTGGGTTAAGGGTGGAAAATGAGCATAGAACTTTTGAACATTGACTGCATGGACTACCTGTCAACCTTGCCGGACACGGTGAGAGGATTTTGATGGCCATTGACATACATATAGATTTATTTAAGAGATGGATACTTGACCCGTTGGTATTTATCCAGACTATGATAATAGACCCGTATAATACGGCTACGGGTAAGGGCGTAAAGATAACAACACAGCAGAAAGAGGGTATAGAGGGGATAAGGCAGTTAGTATCTGCGAAGCTAAAGAAGCACAATAATAAAAAGCTAAGTAAGGCGGAAGAGGAATTAAGTCAGAAGTTTGGTATTAGTATAATGGCCGGTAAGGGGTTAGGGAAGGATGCTTTGGCTTCGTGGGCGATTTTATGGTTTATGATGTGTTTTCCTAATTGTAAGATACCATGCACGAGTGTAAGTTCAGACCAGTTGAATAAGGTCTTGTGGTCTGAAATAAGTAAGTGGCTGCACAATTCGCCTATTAAGGAATTTTTGACATTAGAAAATCAGAAGTTATATTTCAATCAGGTTGAGGATAATTTAAAAGGGAAGCGTTGGTTTGCATTTCCAAAGACTGCAAATCCAAAAGCAAGCGTAGAGGAGCAGGTGGAGACGTTGGCCGGTGTGCATGAAGATTTTGTGATGATAGTAGTAGATGAGGCTTCCGGCATACCTGATGCCGTATTTGACCCGCTTGAAGGAACATTGACCGGAGCTTGTAATTTTGTCTTGATGATATTTAATCCGACAAGGAGTAAGGGATATGCGATAGATACACATGGGAAGGATAGTGATTATTGGCTGCCGATAAGATGGAATGGTGAAGAGAGCGAAATAACAGACAGGAAGGTAATAGACAGGATAAGGGATAAATACGGGGTTGATAGTAACCCATATAGGATTAGAGTTTTAGGTTTACCACCATTAGTTGACGAGCAGACATACTTTCCTGTTGATTGGGTTATGGATGCGGTGGATAGAGAGATTATACCAAGAGAGACAGACCAGATTGTAAAGAGTTTGGATTGCGGCGCAGGCGGAGATAAGAGTGTAATTATAACACGGAAGGGCGGCAAGGTTTACGATATAAAAAGGCTTTCTACACCCGACTCAACTATATTGACAAATTGGGCTTTAAATGATTTTCTTGCTGAAGGTGCAGATGTGTTAAGGGTAGATAGTATCGGTATCGGCTGGGCGGTTTATGGGAATTTATCAGACAGGTTAGGTTCAAGAGTTGAGAGTGCAGATAGTAGGAGAAGGGCGGATAATCCGGATAAGTATTTTAATAAAAGGGCAGAGATGTATAGCACATTACGGGATAAGTTTGAGAAGGGGTTAATTAGTATTCCTAATGATAGCGACTTAATTGACCAGCTATCTGCGATAAAGGCTGTGTATGATGGCGGCAAGACGAAGATAATAGAAAAGGGGTCTATTAAAAAAGAATTAGGACATTCCCCTGACGAGGCCGATACATTGGCAATCTCTTATTATTATGATGATATAATGGCTACTAAAAAGATGAAGAATATTTATTGTAATGCAGATAGAACAGATATACAAAGTCCTGATGGATGGATGGGGGCGTGAGAATAACCATTATTGCACCACAATATAAATTTATTGGCAAGTATTACGAACTGCCATTAGGGCTTGCTTATATTTCTTCAAGTCTTAAAAAAAAGGGTTATGAAGTTGAATTTATCAACATGAACGAAGAACAGATTATTCGTGGAGACGATTACCATAAATGGGCGTATGAAGTTGTAAAGAGAAGCGATGTTTTACTTACCGGCGGTCTGTCTGTCCATTTTGCAATGGTGCAGTTTATCCTTGATTGTGCAAAAGGAGCTAACCCAGACATAATCACAATAGCAGGTGGAGGGTTGATAAGCTCCGAGCCGGAACTTATGTTAGAGACTTTAAAATTAGATTATGCAGTAATTGGTGAAGGGGAGAAGGCTGTATTGGATATATTGCAAGGCGGGCAGGAAAAGATTGTTAAGGCCGGTTCTATAGACAACATAGACGAACTGCCCTTTCCTGATTATGATGGGTTAAAGGTTGAAAATTATTTAGATAGGCAATTATGCGGCGATGAGCATTACACCTACACAGAAAACAAACCAAGATGCCTGCCGATTATATCCAGTAGGAGTTGTCCCTATCGCTGCTCGTTTTGTTACCATCCCACTGGACAAAAATACAGGCAGAGAAGTATTGAGAGTTTTGCGTGTGAAGTGGAATATCTAAAGACCAAATATAATGTCAATATGCTTGCTGTATTGGATGAGCTCATAACTGTTAAACCCGAAAGGCTTGCAGAAATATGTAAGGTTATGAAGGAATTTAATTTAAAATGGATGACACAGATGAGGGTTTCTAATATTACAAAAGATATAATGGCCATGATGAAAGACGCCGGTTGCTTCCAGATTTCGTTTGGTATAGAGCATGTTGACGAAAAAGTGTTAAAGAGCATGAGAAAGAAAATAACAAAAGCAGAAATAGAAAATGCGCTGTCTCTTGCAAGAGAAGCTGGTATAGGTATTCAGGGTAATATTCTTTTTGGCGATGTGGCAGAGACAGGTGAGTCTATTACAAAGGGCTTGCAATGGCTTCGTGAAAATGAAAAATATGGGATAAATGCGAATTTAATAGTTCCTTATCCAGGGACGAAATTATACAGGGATTATGTTGCAAGTAAGCATATACCTGACAAACTTGAATATATAAGAAAGGGTTGCCAGTTTATTCCGCATAAGAATTTTAATTATTCTGAATGTTACGATATACCGAAATACATTGAGAATAAGCCACCAATGGCGTCAGAAGTAATCTACAGAAAACCGACAAGAGTTGATAAATATAAAGGGCAACTATACGACATGAAAATAAAATGTTTCCATTGTAAAGAGGAAATAGAATATCGGGACTTATACCAAAACGCCACCGGCGGGAATATGTTGTGGCATGGCTGGTATAGGATAGGCTGTAAAAAATGCAACCAAAGGACGGACTTTAAATTACAATGAAATTTAATTATATTCCACCAATAAAGAAAAGCGAAATCCACGATTGTATAAATCCTTTCAATCGTGATGCTGTTGTATATTGTGCAAAATGTACTAAAAGAGGCTCTTGGAAAGAGATTGTAAAAATGAGTTATTTTTTGAAAGATAAAGTTCCCACTTATGAGTTTTTTTGTCATGGGGCATCTACAATAGTTGATGCTTATGAGTTTATGGATAAAAATCGCATAAATGGCAAATCACATAAAAGTTATTTGGCGTTCGGGGAAAAGGACGGACTTTAAAATTACAATGACAGAAGAAATCCAAAAAGAAATTCTTGATATTTACCGTGCTATTAAGGGCATACAAAAAAAACTATTGACATTGCTTGTGAATTCTGATAAGGATAAAAACAATGAGCAACAAGAAACTGACCGAATTACCCGATAGCCCAGCAAAAGAAATAGCGACAACAGCTCACTTAAAAGGTAAGCAGGTTGTTGATAATTTACCTTTTAAGACTCCGACTGTTATTCTTTTAGGTCTTTGCCAGATGATTTATGAGTTACAAGAGAGGGTAGATACATTGGAGACCATAAAGAGAGAAAATAGTTTAATTATGGATAATAAAATCTATACAAGCGAAGAACTAACCCTCAAAGTTGAGGATTGCAAAGGTGGCTTGTCTCCTGAAGGTATAATTGAATTTAACAGGGTATCGGACGAGGAAGATAACAAGTTGTGGGATGAGATATTGAGTGAAAAAAAAATAAATGACAATAGACTATTAAAGATGGGATACTTAAAGAAATAATAAGAAAATACAAATAGTCTATACTCGGTAACTTGGAGTTAAAAGGCTGGAGTTGGGAAAAAATCCCCGACCCCAGCCTTTTTTATTTTATGGCAAAGAAAAAAACCAAAACAGAAAAAAAAGAAACAGTTGATGAAAGATTAAGTCTTGCGAAAGAAAGATTTAAGTCTCTATTAGTTGCCGAGTCCGAGAACAGGGCTACAGCAATAGAGATGTTGAACTTTGTCTACAATGTAGGCGAAGGACACTGGCCTGAAAAGGTTAGAAAGGAAAGAGAGACAGACGGCAGGCCTTGCCTAACATCTAATAAACTCCGTAAGTATGTATCACAGGTTGCCAACAGGGAAAGAGACCAAAGAATGACAGGGAAGGTTAAGCCTGTTGACGATATGGCAGACCCAGCTACAGCCAAGATAATTGAAGGGATAATCAGACAGATAGAATATACCTCAAATGCAAACGATATTTACGCCAATGCCGGCGAAAAAGCAGTAGCAGGCGGTTTTGGCTATTGGCGTATCGTTACAGTTGAGGCAGAGGACAGCTTTGAGCAGGACATACTATTAAAGCCAATAGATAATCAATTTAATGTCTATATTGACCCCAAGAGACGCTATGCGTTTGTTCGTGAAGTGATGAGTAAAAAAGAATTTGAAGCTCAATATCCAAATAAACTACCCGATGATTTTGATTTACAAGGGCAGGGCGGGGAATATGAGGGATGGTATGAACCAGACAAGGTTTATCTGGCCGATTATTACTATCAGGAAAAATACGATAGGAAGATAGCACAGGTTGCGGATTTAATGACAGGACAGGTTAAGACTGTAGAGCTTAAAGAGGGTATGACACCAGAAGCCTTAATGGAAAGCGGCTATCAGATAATCAAACAAAAAACAGTTAAGGCTACTAAAATAAAATGGGCTAAAATGTCCGGCCACGAATTTTTAGAAGAGGGTGAGTGGATTGGTAAAGACATTCCCATTATAGAAGTTTTAGGCGACTCATTTAATGTTGCTGGTAAGACTTACAAAAACTCTCTTGTCTATGACGCTAAAGACCCGCAGAGGATATATAATTTTTGGTTAACCCACATGACCGAAACAGTCAGCCTCGCCCCAAAATCTCCTTATATCGTTACACCACAGGAAATCAAAGGCTATGAGCCTATGTGGAACGATGCGAATAAAAAGAATTTCTCATATCTATTAGTAAACCAGCAGGGCAATTCTAAACCCAGAAGAGAACCGCCTCCGCAAGTTCCGACAGGTGCGGCGGCAATGCTTCAAATAGCAGCAGGTGATATACAAGACACTATCGGTATGTATCAGGCTTCATTCGGCGAAAGGAGTAATGAGAGGACAGGTGTTGCGATTAGAGAAAGGGCAGGCCGCAGTGAATTTGGGACTTACCACTTTGGCGATAATTTTAGAAGGGCGATATTAGCTTCTACTAAACAGCTTATAGATATTATCCCCAAAATATATGATACAGAACGCATTGTCCGTATATTGGGCGAAGATGGGCAAGATAGTTTAATACCTATTAACCAAACAATTATAAATCCAGTAACAGCGCAAAAAGAAATTATCAACGATATAACAGTCGGCAAATATGATGTTGTGGCGGATGTAGGTATGTATTCAACAAGACGGCAGGAAGCTGTTGAGATGATGGCAACAAGTATGCAGGCTGCGCCGAACATAGCACCCTTAATTGTAGATTTGCTGTTCAAGGCAAGTGATTGGCCATACGCCGATGAAATTGAAAAAAGACTTAAACAATATATGCCTCAATTACTTGGCTCTAAAGAACCTATCGCTGCTGAACAACCTACCAGCACTGCTGGGTCAGCCCGTCCCGCCTAAAATATAGGCGGTAAACTCAAAAGGAGGAAAACACTATGCCAGAACCAAAACCTCAAGAAGTCATAGAGCTTGAGCAGAAACCTGTTGAAGAAATAGTGGCCGCAACAACCACTGAAAACGAGCCAAAAGAGGAGGAGGGTAAGGAAGTAAAAGAAGAAGTAAAACCCCCAGCAAAAGAAGAATTGTCGCCGGAAGATATTATACAAGGCTCAAAGAAAAACACGCCTTCCGGTGTGCAAAAGCGCATTGATGAACTGACAAGGGACAAGTATAACCTCAAAAAAGAATTACAGGAGGCACAGGCAAAGCTAACAGCCCCGCCTCCAAAAGAACGTCCTCTGCCTGTTGCTGAACTTGAATTTTCAAATAGCGAGGAATTTAAAAAGGCAAGGATGAAATACGAGGATGACCTTGAACAGTGGAAAGAGCATCAAAGACTTACTCATGAATACGAAGTAAAACAGGCGGCAGATTTTGAAGCTAAACAGAATAAATTTATAATAGATGCTGAAAGGGTATCAAGTAAATACCCTGATTTTATGGATGCAATAAATAAAATGCCGACATCTATGGAATTAAGTGCTGCTGTATTATCTTCTGACTTTGCGCCTGAGATTGGATATTACCTTGCTAAAAATCCAATGGTTGCCAAGCAACTGGCTATGTCCGACATTATTACTGTTGGCAGGGAAATAGGAAAATTAGAAGCCAGATTTGGCGATGCAACAAAAAGGGTTGTAACAGCAGCCCCGCCGCCTTTAGCAACTACTGACGAGACTGGCGGAGCGGCAGATGTAAATGACGACCCATCCAAAATGTCAATGGAACAGTATATGGAGTGGGATAAGAAAAGAGAGATGGAAAAAATACGAAAAAAATTAGGAGGATAAACTAAATGGCGAATACAATTAAAACTTTAAGCGCCGGAGATATCACGAAAAAAGCTCTGGCAATATTACACAACCAGCTTACCTTTAGCAAAACAATCAATAAAGAGTATGAAAATGCTCCCTATGCAAGTAATTGCATAATGAAAACAATGTGAATTCGGTGAAACTCTAAGGATGAAGAATCTATGACAATACCGAGCCAAGACTCGAAAATATGCAGCAAATGTAAAACAGAGCAACCAATATCTAATTTTTATAGAAATGGCAGTGGTTATTATCTTGCTGAGTGCAAAAAGTGCACGATACAGAGGTCTGCTGTAAACAGCAAAAAACCCGAAGTCAGAAAAAGAGATAATGAAGGTGCCAAAAAAATTAGAGAACGAATTAAGGTTGCAGTATTTGCGGCATACGGTGGATATAAATGCGCTTGTTGCGGTGAAACTGAAAAGATGTTTCTTACCATAGACCATGTTAATAACAATGGTGCTGAACATCGCAGAAACATAACAGGCAAACGCACACGTGCTGGCTATCATACGTATAAATGGTTGTTAAAAAATAATTTCCCTGATGGATTTCAAGTCCTTTGCATGAATTGCAATCATGGGAAGCGTATGAATAATGGCATCTGTCCACATAGAGTAAGGTGTAACGACCATTCCGTAAAGGAAGTAGAGGCAAGTGCCTCGAAGCGCATTGCACCCTTATTAAAAGTAGTAGGGTGATGATATGGTCTGCTCTATATCGAAAGATATAGCTGTCTGAAAAGACGAAATAGGTTAACGCCCTATTTGAACAAAAGGATGACGATAGGTTTGCGAAGTCAGGCGCAAAGAACGGCGGGACTTTGCTTATCAGAGAGCCTAACCAGTTCACAGTCAGGTCAGGTGCTATTCTTGATACACAGGATGTAACAGAAAGCACCCAGACATTGACTGTAGCCACACAGAGAGGCGTTGATGTTAATTTCAGCTCACAGGAATTAACACTGTCAATGGATAACTTCTCTGACAGGATTTTAAAACCTGCAATATCAAGACTTGCCGCAGAAATAGACAGTATTATTATTACTGGTTCTTATAAGGATGTGTATAACCATGTCCACGGAAGCGGCGTTGCATCTACATATACCACATCTACCTTGTCTGATGTAAATGCGGCAAGGGCAAAGCTGTCTAAAGGTCTTGCGCCAAGAGGTGATAGATATTTACTTCATGAGTCTCTGGCAATGAACCAGATAATCAGCGACAGCAAGGCGTTATTTCAACCAGCCAGTGAGGTTGCAAGGCAATACGCACAGGGTCTTATCGGAACTGCCGCAGGATTTACATTTCATGAGACTGAAATGATACCCACCCATACACAGGGTTCAGCACTTGATAGTGCTACACCGACTGCTGATACAGCACTTATGGTTAATGGTGGAACAACCATTGCAATAAATGGTTGGGGGCCGGCTTCTGGCACAATCAAAGCAGGTCAGGTATTTACAGTAGCAGGTGTTTTTGCGGTAAATCCTGAAACTAAAACTGCATATGCACATTTACAGCAGTTTGTTGTAACAGCAGCTACGACCTGTGTATCTTCGGATGTTACACTTGCTGTATCTCCGACAATCTATGTGTCAGGTGCAAAACAGAACTGTGTTGTCTCAACAGCTTCTACGTCTGCGGCTGTTTTGTCAGAAACAGCAGGAGGTTCAGGAACTGCGTCAACAGCCTACGCACAAGGCTTGGCTTACCATAAAGACGCCTTCACGATGGTTACGGCAGACCTTGAAATGCCAAAGGGGGTAGACTTTGCGGCCAGAGAGGTTTACGACGGGATAAGTCTTAGAATTGTCCGAAATTACGACATAGTGAATGATAAATTCCCATGCCGTATAGATGTCTTATTCGGCTATAAGACTTTAAGACCAGAGTGGGCTTGCAGGCTTGGATAATGTTCCATAAAGAACATTATAAAATAAAATAACTTATAGGAGGACTTCAATATGGCAGAAGAGCAGTTGTCAAGAGGTAACGATGATGGGACTAATTTAGGGCAGTCTACTACAGATAAGATAGGGTTTCATGGCATAACAGCCATTACCTGTGCGTCTATAGCGGCATTAGTTACAACCGCCTTATCTTCAGGTGGTGTTATATCAGTCAAGCAGGCGGCAGACCTTATAACGCTTGTAAATGATTTAAGGCTGAAGCTGATAGATAAGGGGTTAGTAACTGCATAGTATCGCTAAGATAGCGGTTCTTATGCCTACAAGATACAGACCTCTTATATTTAAAAGGATGTTTGAGTCTTGGAGAGCCAATAGTGTTTGCTCTGATTTAATCATTGGACTGCAAAACGATGATGAAGATTTGGCCGAATACTTAAAGGTTATAGCAGGAGAACCGGCCGACAAGTCTTACTATATTATGTTAGATAATATAGGGCTTGCAGGTAAATATAACGAGCTATACAGGCAGTTTCCAAATTATGAAGCTTATGCCCTGCTTAACGATGACCATATATTTAGGACGCCTAACTGGGACAGTCTTATAATGGCGAGGCTTAAGAGCCTTCAAGAAAAGCAAGGGCATAAGCTACATATTATATCATGGCAGGATGGATGGATGAACGACCTCATGCCTGCTGGTTTTTGCACAAAAGAATTGCTTGAAATTATAAAGACACCTTGCCCTGTGGGGTATATGAGCCATGTCTTTATAGATAATACATATCAGATGTTAGCAGGGTTTGCAGGGATAGGGGAGTATATGCCTGAAATTATGATTGAGCACATGCACCCAGAAAAAGGCAAGGGCGAAATAGACAAGAACTATACCGGCCATCTCCAGAAGTTTGACTATGACTATGATGGTTACATGAGATGGTTGAGAGAGAAATGTCTTGAAAATGTAGAAGAAATATTTGCGAGGAAAAAACTTGCTTATAACAATCTGTCCATCAAGGGAGCGGCCGGAACTTGCACAGCGAATGTATTATAGCTGGTTAGATACTAAAACCAGAGAAGCACATTTGGTTTTGTATGTAGCTGATGATGACCCGACCGAGCCGAAATATAAAGAGTTATTTAAAGACGCTAAATATATGACTTTACACACAGGCAAGAGATTAACAGTCATAGAGGTCTTTAATAAAATGGTAGAGGCATACCCGAATAACGAATATTATAACTTTGTAAATGACGACCATATATTCAGGACTGACGGATGGGACGACAAACTAATTAAAGCAATAGAAGTTAAGGGCGGCGGCTGGGGTATTGCTTGTGGCAACGACCTTATGCATGATGACTGGTATAAATATCAACATCCCTCTGCGGAGATAGTAAGCGGAAATATAATCAGGACTTTAGGCTACGCATACTATCCAAGACTTAAACATCTTGGAGCGGATATTTACATTAAGGCTTTAAGCTTGGGGCTTAATAGGCTCTTTTATGTCCCAGAAGTTATCATTGAACATATGCACGGCGGAGTTGCAAAGGGCGGATATGATGAGAATTATAAAAAAGTATATGCGCCTGAAAGTTACAATTATTGCATTGATACCCTTAATTATATGTATGCCAATGGTGTAGTCAACGGAAACATAGAAAAGATAGAGAAGGCCATGCGGGACGAGAGAATGACTAAACAGGTTATACCCGACCCTAAAAATAGAGAAGGTGTTTTAGAGAATATGGTTAGAGACCTTACTGTAAAGATAATGGAGAAGTCAGGGGTTAATGTAAAAGTTAAAAGGATGACAGAGGATTATATCCCACCGGACGATTTTATAGACAAGATTGCTGTTTTAATGCCGACCCGTTTTCGGCCTAAAATATTTCAAAGGATGATTGACTCGTGGGCAAAGACAAGTGAAAGGTCTGATTTAATTGTAGGACTTCAAGTTGACGACCCAGACAAAGAATTATACAAAAACATTATAAACAAATGCAGAGCTAAAAATATCTTTATAACTGAATTGGAAGATATAGGGCTTGTAAATAAATATAACGAACTCTATAAAAGATTTCCCGATTATGATGCCTATGCGCTCTTAAATGATGACCATGTATTCAGAACAATGTTTTGGGATAGAAAGATTTATAAACTCATAGACGATATAGAAAGGAAGGAAGGGCATAGATTGGTAATCCCTTGCTGGAAAGATGGATGGTTGAATGAGGATATGCCTGCTGGCTTTGCAACTAAAGAACTACTGCATATCATTAAAACACCTTGCCCAGTGGGTTACATGAGCCATGTATATTTGGACAATACCTATGCGGCCATGAGTGGGCTTGGCGGAATTAGGGAATATATGCCAGAGATATTTATTGAACACATGCACGTAACTAAAGGCAAGGCAAAGGCGGATAAAAATTACATGAACCATAAATACTCAAACGATTATGACTATTGCGGCTATGTCAAATGGCTGAACGAGAAATGCGAAGATATTGCTACCGAAATATTGGAAACAAAAAATGACGCCATAAACAGAACAAATAGGGAGGCTAATTTTGGCTACAGCGCAGAACATTATAGACCGAGCGTTTAGAAAATTAGGCATTATTACACCGACAGCAGGCCAAAGCGCAGACGCCCTTGAGTCTCTTAACGACATGATTAGCTCTTGGAGCGCAGACGGCCTTATCGTTCCTTATAGGACATTGGAGAACTTTACATTAACTGTAGGTTCGGCAACATATACCATAGGCTCTGCTGGTAATTTCAATACAGTCAGGCCGCTGGAGATTATGGAAGCATATATTAGAGACTCTAATAATAACGACCATTACTTGACAAAAATGACACAAACGCAATATGCGGAGATTGTAGATAAGCTTGCAGATGAAAGGCCGGATAGATATTATTACGACCCTCAATATTCATTAGGTAAGATTTATTTTGACAGCGAACCTACAACTGCCGAGACATTATATCTAATATCAGAAAAGGCGATAACGGAATTAGCGGCTCTTACCACAACAGTATCGTTGCCCGACCACTACAAAGAGGCATTGGTTTTTAATCTTGCAGTAAGGTTGGCTTCGGATAAAAACATAGAAATAGACAACAACTCTATTTCTATTGCAATTCAAACTAAAAATACAATAGAGAATATGGTGGCACGGGATAAACTTTACAGGACAACAAAAATGGACAGTATGCTTCTTTTAAACAATAACTCTTTTAATATAACAACAGGATAATTATGCCATCAGCATACAGAGGACAAACATACAAGATACCTATTGAGTTAGGCGGGTTTAATGGAAATCCAGACGGGGATAGTATTCCGCCGACAAGTATAATTGACGGCAAGAATTTAAACTTCCATCAAGGCGGAAAAAGAAAGCGTAAAGGAACGGCAAAGGTAAATGGCACGGCAGTTTCAGGTGCGCCACATTTGATAGGTGGTATTGATTTTATACTTAACGATGGAACACAATTTCAGGTGTTTGCCGGTAATGATGGGACAATCTATAAAAATAGCACAACGACTATCAAGACAGGCTTGACAATAAATCAGGTAAGTTGTTTCTGTGTATTCAATAATACCCTTTATCATACAAACCGAAGGGACGCTATACAGTCTTGGAATGGTGTAGCGGCGTCTACTTCTAATATTGCAAACCCTCATGCTGATTGGGTGGCAGGGACAAGTGCGCCAAGACAGATATTAGTGCATGGACGAGGCAATTCAGAAAGACTTGTTGGTGTTGGTTGCATAACTAATCCCGAAAATGTTTATTTATCTGCTGATGGAAGTGATAACTTTGCGACTGGCGTTAAGATAGTGGTGGCAGACTCAACCAAAGATGGTGGCATTGTGGGTGCGGTGGATTTTGGAGATACACTCATTATGTTTAGCCGTAAGAAGGCGTATCTTTTAGATGATACCTCTACTGATACGGCTAATTGGGGATATGAGCAGGCGCAATGGGATGGAGGTGCTATCCATTTTGGCGGTATATGTAAAACTCCAAATGACGTAATTTGTCTGACAGAGGATTTAGATGTTTACTCTTTAACAGCAGTTCAGGCAAAAGGAGATTATAAAGCTGCATCAATATCAAGACCATCGTTTGTTGATAATTGGCTTAGGAATAATGTTCTAAGAGGGCAGATACCATCTTACCACACAATCTACGACCCTGTCCGGCGGGCTGTATTATTTTTCCTTTTTTCAACATCCCCGATACTTGTGCAGGTTGATATGATGGCCGTGCCGTTTTATATTGATAGACCAGTTGAAACAGCATGGGGTGTGCCGTTTAGGAACGAAGATTATATATCTGGTTATGCCGCACTAAGCGCATTTTTGGTTAGAAAATCGGCAGGTAATTATGTTATTTACACTTGCGGTTATAACGGCTTCCTATGGGAATTAGAGTCAGGAACTACAGATGACGGCAATCCTTTTTATAGTGGTTTGACTTTGGCTTATAACGGTGCAGATAATATCAGAGTTAATAAGCGATGGGACAATTTATGGATTGTAGCCATACCTTATGCCGATACCACATTAAAAGTCAGAGCTTGGATAGATGGACATTTAATTGTGGGCGAGAGTAATTTTATAACTGAAGCTGGCGACGAACTTCTTACAGAAGATGGTTATTATTTGGTTACAGAAGATGAGCAGTTATGGACTTTCACTTTTTCAACAAATGTAGATTTAATAGAAGCCATGCAGCAATTAGGCGAAATGGGCAGAAGGATAAAGATTGAAATATTTAACGAACAGGCGACAAGTGATTATATGTTGACGCAAGCAATGTTTGATTTTATGCCGTTAGGTAATTTAGCAATATAGGAGGGGTTTAGATGGCAACCAAAAAAATATCGGAATTAACAGCAGTTACAACGCCCACAGGGGCAGATATATTCCCGATTGTGCAGAGTAGCACAACATTAAGAGCTACAAGGGCACAGAACGCAAGCAGGGGCGCAGACATAGCTTCTGCTGCCACTACAAACATAGGGGCGGCGACAGGCGAATTTGTAGATGTTACAGGGACAACTACCATAACGGCATTTGATACAGTGGCAGTAGGCACAAGAAGGATTGTCAGGTTTACAGGTGCATTAACAGTTACCCATAATGCAACAACTCTAATAATGCCAGGCGCAGTGAATATAACTACTGTTGCCAATCAGTGTATGGAGTTTATTTCTCTTGGGTCTGGTAATTGGCAATGCACAAGTGTTAATTACAATCCTGCTACTGCAACAGCAAAGGGAGTTGTAGAGCTTGCTACTAATGCGGAAGCGTTGGCGGGGACTGATACTACGCTGGCTCTTGTGGCTGGTAATTTACTCCATGTCATTGAAAATAGGGCGCATGGTTTTCTGTATATTGCCTTGTCTGGCACAAATACATATACAGGCACATTATCACCTGCGCCAGCGGCTTATGTAACAAATATGCTTTATTTTTTAGTATTCACAAATGCCGCAACAACCGCAACGCCGACAGTTAATCTTAACTCTCTTGGAGCTATAAACTTAAAAGATGCAGAAGGCAATGCTCTTTTACTTAACGACATACCAGCAGGGCATAGAGGTATAGCTGTTTACGATGGGACTAATATGCGGCTGTTAAATCTTCGTACACCCCGTTCAGGCACATGGACACCTACGGCAACACTGGTAGCTAATTTAGATGCTTGCGTGCCTGCACAAGGGCAGTATACAAGGATAGGCAATACTGTGGTAGGTTCAGTAGAATTTACAGCAGATGCAACGGCAGGTGGAACTACTGTAACAAGGGTTAGACTTTCTATTCCGATTGCTTCTGATTTTGGGGCTACAAGAGACGCTGCCGGAGTCAGTAATACCGCAAACTCAAATAATGAGCCAGGCGTTGTTTTGGCAGATACTGTCAATAACGAACTTGAAGTTACTTGGTTATCTTCAACGGCGGCCAATATCACTCATAGGTGCGTTTTTTGCTATAACATCTTATAGGAGGTATAGATGATGAGATATTTTGTAAAAGGTAATGAGCAATGTATTATCGTAGATAATAATTTAAAAAATGTAAATAAGAGATTATCTACAGGTTGGGTGGAAATAACTGAAGCGGATTTTACAGCCTTGAAACGACCTGCAAGTTTAGCAGGAGAAGCCGCAGAACAGGCTTTAAAGGATGCAATCAATACAAATATTCCCGATTGGATAACTATAGACAATGCCATAACAAATATAAACAGTCTTACAGAGGTAAAGGTATTTTTAAGAAGGCTTTCAAGGGTAGTTTATACCCATATCAAGAATAAGATAGATTAGGAGGGCTTATGTTAATCCAAAGATGGGACGGGACATGGGAAGATGACGGGCAACCTTCTTCTCCGTCTACTACAACTACTTCCCTGCGCCCGCCTTCAGAAACATATAGGGGTGGCGACCCTAACCTATTATCAAGCTATAATTGGACACCGCCGAAGCCAAGCGGCAACTCTGTTTATGACGCTTGGTTGAGAGATAATCCAGTCCCAAACCCACAGGGTTTAAACGACCCAAGATTTTTAGCCTTTCAGTCTATGCGTGGTGCAGGCGGAGAATGGCTATCACCACAGGAGATATACCAGAAACGGCAGTTTGAGGGATTAAAAAACGAAGAACAGCTTAATCAAGAACTACAGCCTTTTATCCTTGAGTCTATGGGACTCCGGTATGGTGCGGATGGTAAGCTTGAGAAGATACCGCCTGCGCCTTTAACACCAGAACAGCAGGCAGATAAAGCCCTTGAAGATTTATACAAAGAACATCTATCCGCCGCAATGGAAGGCCGTTTACCAGTTGACCTTGGAACACAGAAGACGCTTGAGCGACAGGAAGAAGAATTTAACGAAGGTATGTCAAGGAAGGGCGGAAGGATGTGGCGTGAAGGAACTCCTGGAATAAGACAGCAAGGTAATTTCATGCTTACTTCCGAAGCGACAAAAGAAGCTTCAAGACATGGGGATTTAAACACAGCCGCAGGACTGCTTAACCAAAGACAGGCAAGTATATCAGACCTCACACAAAGACAATTAGGCGGGCTGGAAGGTATGGGTGGCCCCACCTATTCACTTGTCAATTCTTATGGTGCAGGACAACAGCCGTATTTGTTTCAGGGATTACTTAATACCAGAATGGCTAACCAAGACTCGGCAAATAGGGCAGCTGATACAGCAGGGAAGTATGGATTGCTGGCTACTGGAATAGGTGCAGGGGCTTATTATGGGTATAATGCCTATAACCAACCAAAGACAAAGACCGCAAGGCCGTATATGAGTAATCCTTTTATTACTAATAGTTATAGGACGGAATAGGGGGTAGTTATGGCTTTTTATGAAGATGCACTATTAGATATGCAACATCGCTCTTTGGAGCGGCAGAATAAGAGCCTTACAGATATGCAGCCATTCATGCTTGAGTCTTTAGGCTTGAGGCGTAATGCCGCGGGTATGATAGAGCGTATACCAGATACATCTACTCAAGACTCCTTCCTTGCAAGATTTAAGTCAGACCAAGCACAAAGATTAAAGGGAACATATAAAAGTCCACAGATGGAAGAGGGGCTGTTAAAATGGGCTGATAAAATGCCTGTCAATACCAATAGACAAGCAAGAGAAGAGTATGATACAAATGCAGCGATATTAAGGGAAGGTATAAACAGGGGTGGGTTAGAGTATGGTGCAAACCTTCTTTCACAAAGGGAAGGACTGCTTTCTAATTTAAAGGCAAGAGATACGGATAGATATAAAAATGCAAATGCAAATGACTTACAGTTGTTAGGCGGTATTAGCACTGCCTTACAGCCATATCAGGCGTTAAGAGAACAACAGTTTTCAAAGGATATGCAAGACCAACAGAACAGGGCTACGAAGAGGGCTGGGCAATATCAGGTTGCAGGTAGTGCGATAGGCTTGATAGCGGCAATAATAGCATCTTAATATGTTAAATGACAAAGTAAGGAAATCTTTAGATTTTATTGCAGACAGTATAGAGGGTAAAGCCCCTATACTATTATGTTCTTTTGGTAAAGACTCTATGGTGCTTTTACATCTAATAAGACAGGTTATGGAGATACCTGTTATTTTGTGGAAGGTTAATAATCAGCAAAAAAGATATGAGTTTGCACAGCAGATAATAAGAGATTGGAATTTGACAGTGTATGACTACCCACCACTTTTAAATGATATTATGTATAAGGATGGTAAGATGAATGGAGTGGCTATATATTGGTTGGGTGGCGAAGTTATCAATAAGGTGTTGTGGATAACTCCCCCTAATGGTCATTTCTCTTGTGCTGTGGAAGATATTATAACGAGACCCACTTGTGATGGTTATAAGTTTAAATGGGATTGTGTTTTTAGTGGACACAAAAAGATAGATGTTGATTTGTTGTTAGGTAAGCTTGAACTTAAAGATAATAAGAGAGGTATAGTTCATTATCCTTTGGCTGACTGGGATAATGACGATATATGGGAATATATCAGGCAAAACGATATACCATATAACAGGAGTAAATACGATGACAGAGGTAATGTGCTTGTGGATACCAGTTGCAACGAAAACTATCATGCGGCGTGTGTTAAATGCCTTGACCCGAATGAGACAGAGAATGTTTATTGTGAAAAAGAAAAAAAGGAAGTTCAAAACATGGGCAAGCTGATTGATTACGAAAAGAGGCTCAAGGCGTATACAGAGCCATTAAAAGAATATATGAGGATGGAGGTATAGATTATGCCTTTTAGTGGTGGTGGATATTATGGTGGTGGTGGGTATTACGGCTCACAGGGTTTCCCAAGTAAATATCAGGGGATAAATCAAGGACTCTTACAGGGCTTACAGGTGGGGATTGGATTAACCCAGCAAGGCAGACTTAATAAGCAGCAAGACCTTGAGAACGAGAGGTTTGATAAGACACAAGCAGCAGCCCTTGCTAAACAGAATGAGGATAGGGATTTTAAATTTATGGAATTTATGTCTAAATTACCAGAAGATAGACAGCTTGGGTTTGCAAAATCCTATAGCATGAAATATCCTGACAGTTTTATGGCGAGAGAATTGGTAGATACATTAACCGACCCTAATAGAGCCTCAAGCGCACAAAAGTTACAGGAGGCTTTGTTAAGTGGGGATATAGCTCGGTTCATGCAAATAGGATTAGGTATGGGTTTGCCGGAAAAAGGATTAGAGTTTGCATTAAAAAAGTATCAAGAGGAGCAAGAGACAAAGGGGTTACAAGATACAAATCTTTTACAGCAGGGGGTAGACCCTCACAAAAAACCTATCTATACGCCAAATACAATAACACAAACGCCAGAAGATAGAGGAATGGCTGATACAGTAAGTTTAGGCGGCAATCAGCCCGAAGGTGGCTTTAGTCTATTAGGCAGAGGTGAGTCGTATAAGCTGCCATTACCTATAAACGAAGGCACACAAAACAAATATGCAACAGGCTTACTTGCCAATAAATACGCTGATAAATTAGAGCTTGGCGGACAGCCTAAACTCTTAGAAGCCAAATATTCAGGCACGGAAACCTCTCCATATACCAAAGAAGAACAGCAGAAGATAGATATAGCAAGGGGTATGAATAAAAATGTATTGGAGAAGATGATTGAGGGGAGGGGGAAGCCAGAAAAAGGCAAAGATTTGGGTGATGTAAGAGAGTCTCTTGCATTAGAATATTACAACAAACCCTTTAGTGAACTTTCACAATCAGAGAGAAGTATTGTAAATAAGGGAGCAAAGGACTACGCAGTGGATGTTGCAGGAGCATCGGCAGGAGCAAAGACAACAGAGACAGCAAATGCACAAATGGATATTCCTCTCAAAGCATACGAGTTAAAGAATTTCAGAAATCCAAAAACTCTTGAGCCTATCCCTATGGGAACAACTAAACGGCAAGCTATAGCAATGGGTGCTATAGAAGTTGACGATAAAGCACTTGATAAAATAACTTCTTTAGATAATGCTATTGCAGTTACAGCTTCTTTACAATATTTATCACAAGGGTTAATGACATCCAAATCTATAGAAGGAGCAACGGCAGAGGGGATAATAAATTGGGCTAAATCATTTAGTCCTGCAACAAAAGCAGGTATGTATAGTAAAGAAAAGGATGCGTTTGCAAGTAATGTAAGTAGGTCTTTTGGTGAAAGGGGAGTTTTGACAGACGCAGATATACGAAGGATTGTATCATCCTTCCCTGCTTTTGGTGATACATCTGGTAGCGCAAGTTTAAAGTGGGGGATTATAAATACATTACTTGATGAAGCAGGTGCGGCCGCTAAAAAGAACATTGTTGGCGACCCTAACTTCGCTTCACCCGTTAAAAACAAAGATTATAGAAATAAAATAGACAAGTTATTATCTCAATTAGATAACAACACCCCTCAACGCAGGGCTACGGATACAGGTGGAGAACTTAAAACAGTTATAAATCCGAAAACTGGTCAATCCGAAACTTGGGATATGAAAACAGGGAAGCAGGTGCAATAATGCCATTACCAGATTATGTCATAAATGGTGAAGATATAGGCAGAAACAAAACACCTATTGGCAAGATACCTGATTATGTTCTTAATCAGCCGGATATTTCCACTACACAGCCTAAAGAAGAAAGCTTTATATCAAAGGCATCCGATGTCGCAATGTCCGGTGTTTCAGGATTTAATAAAGGCATAGCTTCCGGTGTTGGTATGCCTATTGACCTTATAAATCAAGGTTTAGGATTGGTGGGTCTTGACTCTAAAGAACCTGTTGGCGGCAGTAATTGGATAAATAAAAAGATAATGCCAAAAGGTAAGAAGCCGGAGGGTTACGGAGAGAATATAGCTGAAGCTATAGGTGAACAAGTAGGGATGGCATCTGTGCCATTTAATACAGCATTGGGGTATGTTAAGGCAACAGGTAATATAACTGCCCCTATTATCAAAACTATACTTGGTGATTTAGAAAAAATGCCTTTAGAGAAACTTATCAAGATTGAGTCTTCTATAGCGGCTGGTGCTGGAACGGCTTCTGGAATAACAAGGGAACAAACAGATAATCCTTATGCTGATTTAGCTGCCCAGTTAGTTGGAGGATTAGGTGTAGGTGTATCAACATCTATATTGGAAACAGCTAAAAATACAATACAAAACAACTTAACTAAAAAGGGAGTTATAAATAAGACAAAAGAGGTATTTAAAGAGTCTGTTCCTAATGTGGAAAGATTTGATGCTAATTTAGAAAAAACAAAAAACATAGAAAAGGCTATGGATGTAGATAATATATTCACAACTGCACAAGCTACTGGTGTGCCTTCTTTTAATACATCCGAAAACGCCATCATGAGGAAGAGCGACCCAGTTTCTGTTAAATTTGCCGAAGATATACTTTCTAAAAGGGCTAACGCTAATAAAAAAATATCTGAATTTGGAGATAACATAATCCCCAAAGGCGACATTATAGACACGAGGGAGTCTTTACTTGCTAATGAAAAGAATGTAAAGAGTAAAGTATCCGAAGTAACTGATAAATATTTCAATATCAACAAACAAGAGAAAGGTGAAACTATACTTAAAGAATTAAAAGACGCTAAAAATAAAAAATACGAAGAGATGAAGGGTTTGTTTGATGAATTGGGAGAAGCCAATCCAGTTATTAACGCAGATGATTTAAATAATACTTTAGATACACTATCAAAGCCACGATTTGAAGGTGGTAGTATTGCCAGTGTTCCAAAGGGCATTATAAATAGAATAAAGTCTACAATAAAAACAACGGAAAGTTTAAAAGGTATTACCCATGAAATTAGCTATAATAGCGCAAGGGGTTTTAGAAGTGAAATAAAAACTCTTATTCGCAATGAACAGATGAGTAGTAACCCTAATGGGGATAAAATATCAAGACTTGTGGAATTAGGGCAGTCTATGGATAATGCTCTTGATAAACTAATTGCGGGTAATACAAAAGAAGGTTCGCTCTATAAAACAGCTAAAGAGAGATACAAAGAAGAATATTTACCTTATAAACAAGGAACTGCTGCACAGATATTGCAAAAAGGCGCAAGAGGTGAAGACACAAGAATAGCTTTAGAAGATATAGCAAAGAAATATTTGGCAGGCGGAAAGGGTGATATAACATCTGCCCAAAACTTCATTAAAACTATTGGTGATAGGGTAACTGCAAAGGCAGCATTGAAAGATGCAACTATACAAGATGTTATAGAAATGGCTACAGACCCCAATACCGGATTGATTTCACCCTCTAAATTAACGTTATGGCTTAAAAATAATAATGACGCATTACAGTTTTTCCCTGAAATAAAAAAAGAAGTTACTAATATCAAGTCATTACAGGGTCAAGTTGACGAAGCTGTAAAAACCAGTCTTTTCGCACAAGGAGATATTGATAGAATAATACCCAATATCCTTACTGCTAAAAACCCAACACAGGAAATATCTAAAATATTAAGGATTGTGAAAGATGATAAAAAATCCATTGATGGACTTAAAAAATCTATATGGGAGTATGCTCTCAACAAAACCGAAGCAAGAGCAAAAGACATAGACGGATTTAATACATACAACCCTAATGTATTAAGAGATTTTAGAGAGAAATATAACAAGGTGTTTAGCCAATTATATACACCTGAAGAATTAGGTAAAATGGATACATTCACAGATGCTTATGAGATATTTAGAAAAACCAGTAGTTCTCCTTATGGTTCAGGTTCGCCGACTGCGGAGTTTCTGAACGCTCAGCATGGTAATTTGGCTAAAGCTATAGGATTTTTTTCCAGTAGAATATCAGGTTTGCCTTATTATGTAGCTGTCTCTATTGGACAAACCATTAAATCAATAGCAGGTAAATATAGTCAACATGAAAAACAAACCTTAATCAACGAAGCTTTATTAAATCCCGATATTTCGGATACTTTTATTAAAATGTCTAAAAATGCGCCTGTATCATATATTGCCAAAAAATTTAATACTGCTTTAAGAAATTTATCAGTTGCAGGGAGTAAAGACCCATTCGGCATTAAAGGAGAGCAGGAATGAACCTACAGAAGATTAAAGACCATTTCCCTGAATACTCCGATATGAAGATTGGGGAGTTCTTTAAGTATATGCACAAGACTTATTATTCCGATATGAAGATAACTGATATGTATAGGGAACTGCTTAAACTTACTGAAATTATAAAAAAAGAAGAGGTTAAGGAAGTTGTAAAAGAGGAAGAGAAAAAAGAAGTAAAAGAGGACAACGAACAGCTTTACGACAAAATGTGCGAAAAGATAGATGATTTATGCGATAAGCTTTGCGAGCTGGTTAAGGTCTTAAAAAAAGACAGGAAGGAGCAAGACCATGAGTGATGGACGGCGCACTGGCTTTACCGACGAAGAGCTTGAGATATTAGCTGATAAACTTGCAGAAAAGATTACCAAGTCCAATGTTTGCCCGCTTGACCAATCACAACAGAACGAAATTATAAACATCCTTGCCATGAAAAAAAAGACTATAAGAATTACTTTGTGGCTTGCAGGTGCGATGGTAATTTGGGTCTTGAAAGATATTTATATCTATATTAAAAACAGTATTACATGGATAAGGTAGTGCTTTAAAATAATAGCTTGACAAGTTATAGGGGATGGGCTATAAGGGCTGCATGAAATGTAAAATGTGTGGGAAAGAAACACCAGATAGAAAAAGGTATAAGTATTCCAAAGGTGTGAAGAAGAATACTGAACATAAGAACACTGTTAAAAAGACATTCTGCACGCCTAAATGTGAAAGAGCTTTCAAGACTAAATATAAATTGGACATACATTGTTCTGTGAGTGATTACCCATCGGACATTGTGGTTGAAACAAGAAAAAAGTTGATGGAGAAGGCGGTTAATGGATGTAAGACATCCCAGAATATTTTAAGACAGCAAATAGGTTTAAGGGCTTTATGGAATAAAGAGAAAAAGATTGAGGTGAGGTTTTGAAGACAGAAGAAGAAGATAAAATACTAAAAGATTTTTTAGAAAAGTTATTAAATAATCAAAAAGATTTGCCTCCTGAATTCCAGAGGGTTATAGATAATAATTTTTGGGAACTTTTGGAAAGATAACGCTTAGTTCAGCCGTTCATCGGCAGCAACAGTTTGTTAGACATTGAAGGGATATGGTAAAGATATTAAATAAACTCCATAAAGGCTGGGTTACTGAACATATTTTCCATCCCACAAGGAAATGGAGGTTTGATTTTGCAAACCCTGAACTAAAGATAGCCGTGGAGCAAGAGGGCGGCGTGTGGATTTTCGGAAGGCATAACAGAGGGAAGGGATTTTTAAGCGACTTAGAGAAGTATAACGCCGCTACTATCATGGGTTGGCGGGTATTGAGATACCCACCTGATAAAATGATGTTAGCAGTGGAGGATATTAAAAAACTATGTGGCGCATGCGCTGCCCAGTCTGCGGCAATTCCATAGAGAAGGAACACCCTACTGACCATTGGCATTGTTATGTATGTGGTTGGATGGATAACGAGGGATGATATATGACTGACAAAATAGTATCTAAAGATTTCCATTTGTATTTTGTTAAATGCGGTGAGCGTATGGGTTATCCTTATGAGCAATGGATTGAGATTAGGTGTGGGACTTGTAAGAACAAGACTTGTGAAGATAAGGTAGAGAAGGCTTTTCAGGGGTGCGATAAATGGCAGACGATATAAAACCTAAAACCCTATCAGAAAAACAAAGAGAATTTGCCTATATGGTATGTCAGCTTATACAATGGGCTTACTCAAAGGGTTATGGTCTTACCTTCGGGGATGCTTATAGAGACGAAGAGGCACAAAGGCGAATGGTAGATAAGGGGTTATCAAGAACTATGAAATCAAAACACCTTGAAAGGTTAGCGATTGATTTAAACCTATTTATACAGGGTAAATATACATCTAACCCTGACGACTATAACCCATTAGGTCAATACTGGGAAAGTATAGGTGGGGTATATGGTGGCAGGTGGAAGTTTCGTGATGCCAACCACTTTGAATACAAGTCATAAGAAAAGGAGGTAAACCAATGCCAAAACCAACAAAGAAACCAGTAAAAAACAGTAAAGGCGGTAAGAAGGTTTACAAATAAACAGCCAAGGTTGTCAATAGGAGGTTAATATGGTTTTAAAATCTAAAAACACAGGAGGGTTAAAATGACGGAAGCTACACTAATAAAACAGTCAGAGGTCAGTCGGGAAATACATATACTTGGGAAAGTGGTGGAAGAAATATCCGAGTCTATTATGGCGATGAGGGCAAGGCTTGTAACAGTGTTGAAAGAGACACCGCAACCCTTATTGGATAATAAGTTGTCAGGCGACAGCGTTCCATTAGCAACAGACATTAAACAGTTACGGGATAAATTACATAACTGTAACCAAGACATTAAAGAGATAATTAGTAATTGTGAACTTTAGGAGGTTAAAATGTCCCCAATAGTAACAGTGTTAATTCCAGTCTTAGTTCCAATGATAGTTTCACAGCTTAAAAAGCTGCCCATGCCGACATGGGTAATACCGATAATGAGCATGATATTAGGCGCAGCCACAGAGGTTACGGCACAGCTTGCCGGCGGAGCGCCTATTACAGCCTCAATGCCTGTTGACGGCGGCGTGTTAGGTCTGGCAGGGGTAGGTATAAGGGAAGTGTTTGACCAGATAAGGAAGAGGTAAGAAGAGCGGTGTGCATCTAAAAAACTATCGGTTAGTATGCCGTAATGTAACCGAGCCGCTTATAATAAATTAACCTGTTTTATGCCTTTAAAAATCTCTATAACCACTTGAGGCACTATGCTGTTCCCCAATGCCTTCAATCTTTCAACTCTATGTCCTGCTTTGGATAGTTTAAATCCGTCCAGTTCTGTGGATAGCCCATCATCCACTCCACAAAGTTCGGTTGCAACTTCAAGCCAGTTTCTCTGCCAATCTGGTCTCTCATTTTCAATTTCGGTGCATCTGCTTCCCAATATTTGTCTGTTATCTTCCATCCCCCCTCTGCTTCGCTTGCTGATGGTGTCTTGATTAATGCTGACACCACTCTCAATGGCAGATTTTGACAATTCTCTGTGGTTTCTCCCTTCCTCAGATAATCCTTCACACTTGCCCCATCGCTGGCTGTTGCTGTGGGCAACAATCCAGACCCTATCTCTTCTGTGGGGAGCGTTGACGGCGCAAGCTGGAATAACAAATGTCTGGACGGAGTAATTGAGTGATTCAAGACTGGTGATGATTTCGTAAAAAATGCCGTCTGCGTCCCCTGATTGGTCGTTTTCTTCATCATTATCGGCTTCACCTTCCACCTCAATTTCACTTTGTTGCTGTGCCATGTTGGTGATTCCAGCAACATTTTCCCCAACAATCCAAGTGGGGTTGAACTCTTTAATAATTCGGAGCATTTCTGGCCAGAGATAACGGTCATCTTCTTTTCCTCTTCGCTGTCCTGCTTGACTAAAGGGCTGGCATGGGAAACCGCCTGTGAGGATGTCAACTGTTCTACTACTTGTTCTATTGACCTGCCGAATTTTATCCCCTTCTCTGAAACCGACTCCCCTTGTTCGTTCAACTTCCTTTTGGATGGATTGGAGTTTGGTGTTAGAAGAAGTGCTATCTTGTCTGCCAGATTTAGGCTGTGACTGTTCAATCCGTCCTTCGTTTTTCTCCTGCCTGTTTCCGTTAGTTCCGCTTGTGGATGTTCCACTTCCTGCCCTGTTGGTGTTGGTAAAAGTTCTGATGTCCCCATATATTTTACTCCCCTTAAATCGTTTTTTAAGTATCTGCTGGCAGAATGGGTCAATCTCAATAAAAGTATGTTCTACATTATCCCATACCTGGTCTATTGCATACGCAAAGCCCCCAATGCCAGAAAATAAATCTATGTGTTGTAGGGATTTCATATCAGTATGCCGTAATGTAACCGAGCCGCTCTCAATTTTCTCACATTCCTTTACATATATTCCATCTATCTTTTCTACAGCTATCGCCCAAGACCTGTTGGCCTCCTGTATAGAAGATTTCCATCTTTCTGTTGCTTCAATAAGTAATTGATGTGGTTTTTTAGTAATATCCTTTTTACTCTTTTTATTAGTCATTCACACCTCCCTAACTTCTCTTCTTGTTAAAAACAAATTTGATACATCTTTCCCACAATCCTCTTGCTATAATACCCCATGCTTAAACAACTCCATCCCCCCTCCGAACCGCTTTTAACATATCCTCGTTGAAAAAAAAGAGAGCTGATTTACTAAAAGACAGGCCGTAGTAAAAATATCCGTCTCTAACTTCAATTTCTTTTACTAATCCTTTAGCACCTTTAACTAAAATATTTCTATATCCATACCATCCGTAGTTAATTTGTTCTGTTATCACAGGTGCTTTTTTAAGGATTACCTTATCACCAATTTTATATTTTGCAAATCTTTTAACCAAACTATCCCTGTCTTTCTCTAATCTTCCAATCGCATATTTAAAATCATTCCAATTCACTGCATGAGCAAGCCTGAATATGTTTTTTAAACTATTATTTAAATCTTTACTGTCCATCTTTCCTCCGAGTTGCTTTTAAAGTATCTTTTTTAATCTCCCTCCCATACCCCATCGGGTCGCATTTTAGCTAATGCCAATAATTGTAAGAGAGCCTTTTTAGAGTTACCTTCTGTTGCCTTCCAGTAATTATCGCTAACATCATTGCCTAATAGTTCAATGGCCTTCCGTAATAAGGGAATACTATCAGCCCCAGACATCCCATATAATTTTCTTATCCCTGTTTTGCCACCGCCGAACATCTTATCCCAATTTGATAACTCCACATTCTCGTCCCCAAACGCCCTTTGGAAATGTTCGCTATAATTATAGGTAATATTGAGATGCGCTCTATTATCCCCTCCCACGCAATATGTTCCACCTTTCATCTGGTGTGGTGTATCAAGTATTAAATCCTCTTTTGTTATAGGGTCTATTAAAGATATATCATAGCTCATTCTAATATCCCTCCACACCATTCCTTAATTTCCTTCTCAAGGCTCTGTTTAAAGGTTAAGATAGGTACTGCTGCTGTTGTAGTATAATACTGCTGTTGAGCGTAGGATTGCATGCTTTGTAAAATTGATTGTAGTTGTAGTAATCCACCACCGATATCATACATAGTTACCTCCCTCTTTTTATTTCCATATTAACATTAGGCAGACGTTCTATAATCTGTTTATAGACATTCTGTAAGTCATCCTTACCCTTTTCTAACATTGCCATTACTTTATCGTGCCGTTCGGTTTTAAGCTTCATCTCCTTTTCCTGATATTGCCGCTCTAACTGCACAGCCTTCTTTTCGTTTTCTATATTCAGTTTTTCCTCTTTCACTTTAATCATGTGTTCTATGTCCCGCATTTCTATCCTTTTTTTTAGTTTTAAATCCTCCAATTCCTCTTTAACTTTTATAACCTCATCTTTCAGGGCAAGGATTTTATCCTTATCCTTTATTACATCTTTCACCACATTCTCTATCCATTTTTTAATCATTTCTTATTCCTCCTTTTTTAATATGGCAACGCCACTTTAGTTAAGCTGTTATGATATTTCTTGCCCCTCTTTGATGTTCCTTGGCGGCTTATACCATCAAAGAACGGCTGGTATAGTTCTGTCAACAGGCTACAGGCTTCGTCAAATCTATCCTTATCGTCAAGCTCCGCCTCTGTCATCTTCCATATTTCTTTTGAGATATATTTCCGGTCAAGCCGGTGTATCTCTTTGGATAGTTTGCCTGCTATCCACTGCCAACATGGCGGTAAGGTTATCACTATCCTATACTTACAATCAAGACATACAGAGCCGTTAAGTATTTTCTTCATAGGTTACCTCCCATCAGAGCGGATAAACCGCTCAATTATTTGTTAAACATCCTCTTGTCGTGTCCGGCTTTTGTACGCTGCCGGACGGCTCCATTTCCGGTTTAAAGCCTTCCATTCGGGACTGTACTCTTTGATTGTGTCGCTCTGGTACAGTTGGCAGAATGGGTAAAACCCAAGTTCAAACACCCGTTCAAGCCGCTTTTCCGCCTCTGCCAGTGTTTCGCCGTCGAATCCGATCATCACATAACAACGCCGCTTGTATGCTGGTATGCCGTCGAGTATCACCGCCGCACGTTCCAGCCATTTCAAGGCGGAAGAAGAGTCGCAAGCAAACCAGAGTTCTTTCAGCCGGATTGAGTCGAAAAGGTAGCGGTGCCACATCTTCAAAATCGTGGTGTCGATCCCACCGGAGAAAATAGCGGCTTTCCGTTGTCGTTTCAGCATTTCAAAAACACCCTTGATATGCTCCGGCGAACATGCCAGCAGGTTGTTATCCTGTAAAATGTAGCCGTCTGTTATCGCCAATTCCCGCACTGCCCCTTCACGATCAGGAACAAAACACCACGGGCATTTTTTCGAGCAACCACGGCTTGATATGGTAACGCCAGCCTTGACAAAACGTCCCGGCACGAACTCCCCGCCAGCATCACCGAACGCAGGGCCACCGATTTCCACGTCAGAGTAATAATCACTCCATGCCCTCGCCAGCCGTTCACCTTCTGGAATGTCCCACGTAAACGCAACCGATACCCGTACCGGCATTTGTTCCATTGGCCGGAACAGTGGCGGATCACCGACGAATGCAAGCGCGTCTGTCGGTGTCCATTTCGTTTGTTTTGGGAAAACTCGTATCATTACTTTCTCGCTCTGCGGCCGCTACCGGATGTTTAACCAGTCGCGGCACACGGTCTGCGCTCCGCTTGCCGGTGCGCTTAGTCGTTAGTCAAAATAATTCACAACTACAATTATCAATAATAGGCCCACCAGTATGCACGCTCCGACTATAAGCACTGACAGATTGTCTGGTGGTGGACTCCCTGTTGGTATCATTGGCATCATAATATATCTCTTTTAACCTCCTTTCATCCCTTTTCTATTTTATCGCAAATAAGCCTCCTTTAATTTATTTTTAGCCATCCCCATACCCATACCCAGACCCAGACCCAGTTATACTTTCCATACTGCTACCTCTGCGATACTGTTTTTTACTATCTCTGTGCAAGGGATAATTTCTATTACCTGTGTAAGTGTTATGGTTTCAACTTCTTGTGGAAACTTACACTCTTTTGGGTTTTTTACACCTTCCATCGCCAACTGCGAAAGAGTTGCTGCACCTGCCCAACTATAGAGCCTTCTTGCCTTACGCATCTCAACTTCCATACCCTCTTTTTTTGCGACATATCCTGCGAACACGCCGGCAGAGCATGTCCTCACAATACAATACTTCATGCCATTTAATGATGTTGCTTCCTTCGTAATACTATCCTTTCTTACATACTCCACCTCGTCAATCTTAATTGTTTCTGGTTTAGACATTTTTCGTTCCTCCTTTTGTAGTATTAGTTTTAAATGTTTACAAGCAATCGGCAGCCAGTCCCAATGTGTTGCATATCTTACCTACACACCAGTTGCCATCTGCCGTTCACGGACATATATTTACAACCACTTGTCCCCAGCGGCGGTATCTGTAAAGACGGCAAAGGCTTAATGTCTATGTTCGGCAATGACGGCATCGGAACATTTGTTGACGGCAAATCAAGCGTGCTATCACATACATCTTGATACCCGCAATTCCCATCATCATCGCAGACTTCGGAGTTTGTGCAAGTAGCCTCTGCCAGTGTAACACTTGCTAAGATTGATGAGATAATGATTAGTGATTTCATAGTTCCTCCTTTTAAAAAATCAGCGTAGCAGGGTCAAGTGGTGCATACACATAAAATCCTATCCAATCCTTATTAGGTATCTTTATTCCTCTCTGGTCGTGAGGATTAGGGTTATGAACTATTTGGCCATAACCTTCACCATCTCCTTGCCAAACTACAGAATGTGTAGCATTAGGAAATAGCTCTGATTTAACGGATAATATTCCATAACCATTAGGGGGGGGGTAGTCTCCAACCCTACCATACACTTCTTGTATCCCGATACTTTTAAGCCATAAAGTTCGTTTCAAATATGGATTGCCTTTGAAAAAATCTGGTATTATATCCAATGGAATTTCTAACAGAGAAGCAATGCAAGCTGCATGACAATTACCGTCAACATTACTTATAATACTTTGAAAGACTGGCTTCATATATCCTCCTTTTAAAAGTTCCACCAAAGCCAAGCATGAACTCTTGGATGGCCAGATAAAGTTAATCTTTTTGGCCACCAATATTTTAAAGCTACCCTTAAACTTCTAATTGGTCTTGCTAAAAATATCATATTCCTCCTTTCTAAAATCAGCGTGGTGGGATTTGAACCTGCATGATAAATCTTTGAACCGTCCGTAGCCACAAAGTGCAACCATCTCTGGTCACGCATGCTTTAATAAACCATGTGCGACCCTGTGATGCCTTTTACATAACCAAACAACTTCCAATGGTTTGCTATAGTCTACATGGTGTGCTTCTGAATTTACGCCACAGAAACACAATACAGGTATAAGGTCTCCTTTCTTTTTAGCCAACCTAACAATATCTCTTGCCCTTCTCTTTTCAGGATTTTCAGAATTATACTTTTTAACACGTTCCAATATTTCAATTCTGTGTTTTGCATAGTATCTTTTTTCCTTCCGTCTAAATGTTTCTTTATGCTTTTGCCTTCTTTCTCTATATGCTACTCTCCTACACGACTTACAATAAACATCACACCCAAACATTTTTCTTTTATCTTTATAAAATTCTATTAATGGTTTGGCAATTTTACATCCAGCACATATTTTCATACCACCCCCGCGCCACACGCTGTTAGTTTACCACTCCTTCCCATTATCTCCGCCGTGCAGTAGCACATAGCCAAACACGGCAATCCCTAATACTGTTGTTATTGCAAAAGTTATCATGGCTTTACCTCCTCATCTTATCGCACCCATTCCTTGCAATATACTTTCCGTGCTTACATACGCCACCTTATCTTTAATATATTCCCCGCCTTTAATCTCCATTATTAAGCCCAGAGCTTTCACTTTCGGATTTCTTTCTATTGCCATAATCGCTATAGGTCTTGGCTCTGCATCATATTTTGTTTCAATAACACACCTGAGGCCACCACTTTCTACTTTATACCTTGGCATCATCAATCTCCCTTGCAATCCTGTTTTGTATCTCTTTATCCTCCGCCTCCATCCGTAAATATTCTTCTTCCAGCTCAGTAAGGTTTGTGCAACGGACACAAGTATCCGCAGGTGTAAGGTATCCTATCTTCCCGCATAGTTGACAAGTTCCGATGTTCATCCTCCCTCCTTGTCCGCATTCAACAACCACATATCCAGAAAGTGCTTGGCGGCTCTCGTGGATATAGTATGTATGTCTTTTCTGGTTAGCAGTTGTGCCTTCTTATTTTCTTCACAATACCGGCCATATTCAGTCTGAAAGGAATAGGCAATATTCTGAATGTAGCACAACTGCCTACTACTATCCCTGTTAATTTCGGTTGTTACTATTTTAACGGCTTCGTTGAATTTCATATTACCTCTCTGCTTTTGTTCGTATTAAGACTTGCTGCCCTTCGCTCAAAGTATAAACATCCCTTCTGCCCTGTTATTTCCTCTGCACTCATTAAAATACCTGTTATCTTTCCCATATTATTCTCCTATCTTATACTGATATATTTTATTCCCCTTCTCTGTTCTACCGACATATTCGCAGGCTATCTTAATATCGTTCTTCCTGATTTCAGATATAGTGGTAGATACACATTCACAGCCTGTCTTATCGCCTATCTCTTTAGTGGTATGCCACTGGTAGTCTAATAGTATATTGTATATTTCCTTTAACCTGTTTGATGTTTTTAAGTCAGCGGCGTGTTGCATTATTTACCCTCCTTCCATTCACTTCTTTTTCTATCGCTTATCCGTCTCATCTTTACTGTCATTACGCCATTAGGTTTCGTAGCTTCAAACTCTGTCCATAGTTCATCAAGATAGCTGCTGTCCGGTGCTTCCTCAAACTCTTTCTGCCAGTCTCTAAGCTCGGGTCTATTAAGTATTAACTTGGTTATATTATTGTATTTACCATTAACTGTAAACTCAACTATAACCTCATTGCCTGTATCAACTGCCTCCTTAATAATCTTTGCGTCACTATCGGAAAAGGTAGTAAGGATGGTATCTTTAATCTTAATTTTATGCGGCTTGCCTTTTGCGGCGGCGGGCACAAATTGAATTATATCTCCTGCCATAACACCTTCACCTTTTACACCTTCCTCTTTCCCCCCCTCAACATCCGCCTCTGTAATAGGCAGAGCGGCATCCATAAGTTCAGAAGTGGTGGGCGGCGGCGTAAACACAGGGACATCTTCTATAGGTGTCGGCATAAACCGCCCTTTGACTTCGGCGGCTTTGCCATGTGGCTCAAAGTCTTGCACTTCCTCAACAAGATAAGACCCTCCAAGACAGGCCGGATAGCAAGCCCTTACACCTTCCGCCACAACCCGCCATTGAAGCATAATCATCGGTTGTTTCTTCCAGTTGTCTTTCTCTAAAAAACCCATCTTTCTTGCCCGCTCAAGCGTCCATGTAACAACAACCGTCCCGCCTGCCGGATGGGAAAATTCCGCCGATACTTCCTCGTCTGTCCTCTTGATATATTGTATCTTTCCGCCCGCCTCCTGAAATCGCATTAAAGCCGCCTGTGATTTTAAGGCTGGTTTGTTCTGTATAATGTCATACTCCATCGCAACCGTTGCAGGATGCCTACCTTGCGCCTGTGCAACCAGCATTAGGGCGATTGCCTGTTCTGCCGTCTTAACTCCAAATAGGCCGCTCTTGGCTATTGTCGTCCCCATCCTTTCAATAACAGTATATGGTGCGTGTTCTTTCTTTACCAATTCATTTGTCATATTGGTCTCCTTTTTTATAGATATACTGGCTTAAATAAATCCTCTGCGCCTGCGTTCTGGTAATGTGGCCAGAAGTTTTTATCTCTACATTCTTTTTCAAGTCTTAATAGTCTATGGTTCTCATTGTATCCCCACTCCATATAATCACTACCCAGAACATATACTTCCGTGCGATATGGTATCTCCTTTTCCACTACAATAAACGCAAAGGCATCGTAATTTTCACCTGTGATTTTCTTGACTCCTTCCGTATAAAAAGCCGCCTGTCTTGCATAACCATAACCCATTACAGCTTTACCGAATGAGTTAATATCTTGAATAGTTTTAAGGTCAACCAATACTCCCTTATTATTTGCCGGTGTCCTATCTGGTCTGCATTTGCATTGGATGCCAGTTTCCTCATCAGTCCATATTGTTGTTGACTCTGATATGCCTTCATGGAGTAATTGAGTTGCAAAGGGATGGGACATCACAGCAATAGCCATACCAACTAATATATCGTAATCCTCTTGCATGATAATATCTTTATCTTGATTTGCCTCCTTAAATACCTTAAACGCCTCCCTGCCATCTTTTGTCCGCTTGTCTACAGGTTCGCATATTGCAAACTGATTTTTTAAGGCTTCCTTGCCTTCTAAAATTAAGGTATGCGCCGCTTGGCCGAATAGCATTGACTCTGTTCCCTTCGTCTCTATCTTGGCCGCCGCAGGGCATTTATTGAGCTTGGAGAGATAGCTATTTGAGATTATCTCAGCAGGTAAAGCGTGATATTCCTTGCTTGATAAATTAAAGTATATGCCGTTATCCATTATTCACCCCTCCTATCTAATTTTTTAGCACAGTAGAAAAATAACAATATAACCCCAAAAGATACAAGCCAAATATAGAAGTATGTCATTTTACCCTCCATATCTCTATCAAAATAAACAACACTGCATTACCTAACAAACAACCTACCCACCATTGCCATTGGGTAATATTCCAGCCGATTAGCGATAATACAGTGACTGTAATAAAGCCCTGCAATAATATTCCTATCCAATAGCGCATCATGCCATCGCCTCCTTGTAGCATCTCTGCCAGTGTTTCTGGGCTATCCCCTGCCAGATTGCCCATTTAAGCAGGAGTATTTGTTGATGTTGATTGTGCCAGTCAGGATTTTGCAAGCCTGCTTTTTTTGCCATATAATAAAAAGTGGCCTCCCAAAATTGAGCTAATCCTTGCGCCTTACCATTATCGCCGATTGTTTCCTCATTCCACCCACTTTCGCATGTGATAATACGGTAGACAAGATAATCAAGCCTTTGGGCCTCCTCTGCGGCCAACTGCGACTCTATGTCCTCTAACCTTGACTCCATGTCTATAACCTGCCTCTGAAACTCCTTGTGGCCCATTCTGCGCCCTTCAAACATGTATATCTGCCCGACTACAATCCCAAACATTAGGATACAGGCAATTATGGTGGTAATGCGTAATAGTTTAGTCATTTTCTTTCTCCTTTCCGGCTCGCCGGTCTGTCTTGTGGTAAGTCTTACGGTGTGTTGTTGTTAAAAAATAGAGGCCGGTTTTCCCATTTCCCTTTTAACTTTATGCAAGTTTCCAAATAATGGCCATTAAGCCATGTATGCCTAAAAATATTGTTTCTTGCATATATTATTATATTGTTATTAAGTTTTGTCTTTTTGACTATGTAACCTAACTTTTCAAAAGCTTGTATATGTTGTCTGGTTATATTTTCCATTTTCTTTCCCTCTCTCCGGCTCACCGGTCTGTCTATGTTATCTGCAATATTCCATGCTTGTTCCTACATCTTCGCCCAATGTGGTGTTTTCGTGTATTTTACTATAAGTAGCAATCACCATGTATAAAGTTTCCTTTGTTTGATAGTCATACTCTTGGTTAATGGATATGTATTTGCCTTTGTATTTTTTGTTTACTTGTTCTTTGGTTAGTTTTTTCATTTTATTCTCCTTTCCGGCTCGCCGGTCTGTCTATTCGTTAAGATTATCAAGCTTATAAATTCCATCCTTAATCTTTTTCTCTGTTGTCTTTTTGTCTTCGCCTAAGAATATGTTACGGTATTTACCAGTAGTCATAGAATAATCCCATGTATGAGCATCAAGGGTTATCTGGCCTTTATGCTTTTTTGCAATAATGCTTTCGTAACTCTGGAAATATATTATCCCCTCATTCTCAACAACAAACTGATTTTTAACTGCTTGCCCGTTCTTGCCTGTTATGTTTGATATTTTCATTTTGTTTATCTCCTTTCCGGCTCGCCGGTCTGTCTAATTATCCGCCATATCCACTATCGGCTCGCCGCAATTATAGCAATGCTTATAATATAAAGATTCGTCTGTAATTAAAACATCACACCTCTGACAATAATAGTATTGAGTAATATTACCTTCTGTCATATCCTCATAGTAATTCTTGTCTATAGCTTCATTGTCCCAGTTGTATTGTTTGATCCACCAGCTATAACCAGTCTCCTTTTTATATCCGGTGTTACTGTAATACAGGTCGCCCACTTTTAAAAAAGCGCCTAACATAACAACGCCAGCACTTCCCATTATTGCAAACTTAGAACGTTTAATATGTGTCTGCAATAGACTTGTGATAGCAGGCGACTTGAGATTATTCAAGATAACCTCGCTATGCAATATGTCCCTGATAAAAGTCATAGTATCAGACATATCGTTCATTTCGTCGTCTGGATAATCTAATATTCCATTATGTGCTATGCCATAATCTGATACAGCAGACAATGCTTGTAAATCCTCTACCTTGTTGCTATTAGGGAAAGGATGACAGTTAGCAGGTTTAATGCTGCCAGCAGTTGCAATTCTAAAATGAAACACAATACAGGCCGTCTTGTCTAATTTGTAGCTCTCTATGCCCGATATAAGGTCTTCAAAAACCATATATCCTTTAGATATGATAACCTTCTTGTCTTTATTCAAAAACATGAATCCCGCTCCATCCGGATTATTATCCCAGCAGTTCTTTAAAACTTTGCGTTTAGGCATTTTTTTATCACTTGGTTTTATTATCACTATGCACATCGGTTTTTACCTCCATAAGGTTTTTATTTATAAGGTATTTAATTAAACTGGCATATATTTTTTTATTATCATTAAGATATAATTCAAACAATCGCCAGCCTTCGTTTATTTTGACAAGTTGCGGTGCACTTATGCTTTTTATAAAGTTAGAGACTGCCGACACAAACTCCATATAATTATAGATAGTTGTTGTTTTTATTGTACCCTTAAACATCCTAAATTCTATTGTCTTATTATTTTGCCAGTTTAACGCCTCGTACCTGCTGGCGGTGTTCTCTGTAATTCCTTTAATCTTAACTTCTTTGAATTTACTCCATTGCTCGTTGCTTCTTTGCGCTATCTTTTCAATCCTTGTCTTTTGAATATTTACAAATATACCTAATTTGACTTTTTCAGTGTCAGAAAAAAAGTTCTTATTGACATGGATATGTATACCGCATGAATCGGTATTGTAACTTTTACAGCCTTCTGTTTTTAATATTGCTGTTATCTTGTCCCAGCCAAAAAACTCCTTATGATATTGCAAGGACGCCGGATGAGTAACAATTTCAAAGCCATTGCTTAAACTGCCATCCTCTTTAATATAGAATTTATCTGATAATCCCTGCACCTTTTCCGCTATACTGTCTATTTCGTCGCATGGACACTCTGTCTCTAATTCAATTCCCATATACAATTTATCGTTTTTGTCTTTATTATAAAATACAGGTTCAGGCTTATAATCATGTTTTTTGATAGTTTTACCAGACTGTTGATCGGCGCAGCTTTCACATAGCCCGTCTTCATTTAATTCGTTATTTTCACAGGCATCTTGGCAGTCCTCGCAATATCCAATATTTTCGTTATAGCAGGCCTCGCAATAAACATCGTCGTTGTATATGGAACTATTTTCTGTCAATATACTTGTGTTACAGATACAGCAATCTGTGTGCAAATTGTCATAACAAGACCGGCAAAAACTATCGTCTAATTGCTCGCTATAATACGTAACGTCGTTATGTATTACCTCGCCACATTTACTGCATGAACTATAATTCTCATGATAGCAATCTTCGCAGTATGTTTCTCCATCATGGGTAATTAGTTCGTCGGCCTGAACATCACATCCGCAATCTGCTTTTATTATTTCCATTTTTGCTTACCTCCTTTTACATTATACATAATGCAACCTCTATGCCAACTTTAATAAAAATCTTTAAATATCTGTAAAGCCGCATAGAATAAGGCTTCACAGGCAATCTATATTTTTATCCCTCATCCCCATACTTTTGGCATTTTGGGCAATATCCGCACACATAATACAGGAAAAGGCTATAAACCCTTGACTATCAAGGCTTACAAGGGAATGGGCAGAAATTGCACGATTATCCCAGTGAAATATCGGTTTGCCAACGCCGGCAAATTGATATATCAAAAAGCGTGCCAAAAATTAAGAGAGGGAAAATAAATAAAAATAGATATTGATAACTATAAAAAATGGTGATATGAGATAGTCATGATGTCAACCGTAACCATCATAAAATCACTTTTAAAATTTATTAAGGGCATATCACACCAGACAGCGCAAAGTTGTTTGTATGGAGGGTTACGGCTCCCGTGGTATGCCCTTATTTTGTTTTAAGGGGATAGCATGGCTGATGTCCAAACTGAAAATGGTTTTACTGCAATCGCAAACGAGTTACTTGAAGCTCTTGCAAGGATAAGAATACCAGGAGAGGCAAGGCAGGTGTTAGATGTGATATTGCGTAAGACCTACGGCTATAAAAAAACGGAGGACAGAATATCTTTATCCCAGTTTTGCCTTGCAACTGGTATGAGCAAGACGAGGGTCTGCCAAGCTTTAAACAAACTGCTTAATATGAAACTCATTACCAAAAAAGGAAATGCTCTTGGGAATTCATATAGAATAAACAAGGACTTTGACACTTGGAAACCATTACCAAAAAAGGAAACATTACCAAAAAAGGAAATGACCATTACCAAAAAAGGAAATAATCATTACCAAAAACAGGACATACAAAAGAAAGTATTAAAAGAAACTATTACAAAAGAAAAAGA
>ORMF010731707.1_pt1 | contig 39905 bp, 36 predicted proteins | sample 1779871 | NCBI WGS metagenome assembly ORMF01 (sample SAMEA104232316, study PRJEB22302) | groundwater metagenome | biome: forest; feature: aquifer; material: groundwater | place: USA | collected 2011-08-07 | depth 5.4 m
GGGATTACGCTCCTGTTTAGTCAGGATGTTTTGTTAGTGAAGCACTATTTTACCAGTTTCGAAGCCGGCATTTACGCATCGCTCTCTGTGTTGGGGAAAGTGCTCTTTTACGCGACCGGAGCTGTGAGTTTCGTGCTTTTCCCTGTAGTATCGGAACGGAAGGCAAGCGGTCAGGGACACTCGCGACTCGTGGCTGCCGGACTTTTTATCATCGGGATGGTCTGTGTTGGGTTGACGGCATTCTATTTTATCGCGCCCGGAATTGTGCTCGTTGCTTTCGGAAAAGCATTTTCCGGCGCGGCGCAATACATGGGGATGTTTGCTATTTTCATGTCTTTCTTCTCTCTCTCAAGCATTCTTATTCAGACACTCCTGGCACTGGATAAGGTTAAGGTGTGGATAATTACATCGGCTGGTGCGCTTTTGCAAATGCTTCTTCTTGTTTTGTTTCATGATACGATTTTTCAGGTCATAGGGGTAAATATAGGAGTCTCCGTAGGTCTTTTTATGTCACTTTTGCTATACTATATGTATGGAACGGCGAAAACCTCATCTTCTCTCTCTCATCATTCCCGTCTATAAACAGGAAAAAACTATTGCGAAAAATCTGCGCTCCATACTTGGAGAATTAGAGATTCTTAGCCACCCGTATGAAGTGGTCGTCGTCATTGATGGGGAAGAGGACAGGAGTTGGCAGGAAGCAGAAAAGGTAAAGTCACCACTTGTTTTTGTGACCGGCTATAAAACTAATCACGGGAAGGGCTACGCCGTACGGTACGGGATGGCGAAAAGTCACGGGGATATCATCGGTTTTATCGATGCGGGCGGTGATATTAAAGAAGAGGGGTTGTCTATGATGCTAGAGCACTTCCGTTGGTACAATGCAGATGTCATTGTCGGGAGCAAACGGCACCCGGTGTCCAAAATCGTGTACCCCAGAGAGCGTAAGCTTCTCTCGTGGGGATACCAGATTATTATCAAGCTTCTGTTTGGACTTACGATTCGTGATTCCCAAGTAGGTATGAAGTTGTTCAGAAGGGAAGTGCTGGAGGACGTATTGCCTCGGCTTCTCGTGAAACAATTTGCCTTTGATATAGAAATACTTGCTGTTGCTAACTATTTGGGTTACCGGCGAATTTTTGAAGCGCCCGTGGAGCTTAATTTTACCGGAGTGTCCAGTATTACGAATACGAATTTTTTAACCGTAGCGTATAAAACTTTGTGGGATACTCTGGCGGTTTTCTATCGCCTCCGGATGCTTCACTATTATGACAATGTAAACAGTCGTAAATGGCGGTTTGACCCAGAACTCAATTTTCGCATAAACGTTGGATAAACCCATGCGTATTCTTATTTTCAATTGGAGAGATCCAAAAAATTCCAAAGCCGGCGGAGCAGAGTTAGTAACACATGAACATGCAAAGGCATGGGTAGAAGCGGGACATAGCGTTACGTGGTTTACCTCATCGTTTCCCGGCGCCAGACGGCACGAGTCCATCGATGGAGTGCAGTTCGTCCGTTGGGGGGGCGAACGGTCAGTTATCCTTCTGGCTCCTTTATTTTATTTCCGAAGACATACGGCATACGATATTGTCGTTGATCAGATTCACGGCTTACCATTTTTTACACCAATTTTCGTGCGCAAGCCCATCGTTGCGTTCATTCACGAAGTAGCTGCTGAAATATGGAATACCATGTACCCCTTTCCCATCAATGTTTTTGGCCGGATTATCGAACCGCTTTTTTTCCCTCTCTACCGGCGCGTTCCGTTTTGGACCGATGCGCGGGCAACCATCGGCGATCTTCAAAACCACGGTATCCAGGCCGCCCAATGCCATGCAATTCCCTGTCCGATTTTTAACGTCGCTGTTTCCCGCCTTTCACGGAAAGAACCACATCCAACATTTCTTTTTGTGAGCCGCATCGTAAAGATGAAAGGCATAGAAGAGGTGATTCGGGCGTTTTCCCTGATTTGCCATGCACTGCCGCACGCACGGTTATGGATTGTTGGCGCCGGAGATGAGCGGTATATAGCCAGAGTGAAACAGCTGATTACCTCGCTGGGATTAGGAACGAATGTCATGTTGTTGGGATATATTTCTGAGAGCAAAAAACTTTCATGCATGAGGAGGGCTCATATGTTACTTCACGCGTCGGTCAAAGAGGGATGGGGACTTGTGGTTCTTGAAGCTGCAAGCCAAGGCACGCCCGCAGTGGTATATAACGTGCCCGGACTTTCAGAAGTCGTCAAGCATGGCCGCACCGGCATTGTGGTAACCGATAATACTCCTCGCGCAATGGCGGATGCAGCGACGAGCCTGTATTACAATCGAGATCAGTATACATCTTTTCAGCGAAGAGGTATTGCGTGGGCCAAGAGCCTGCGATGGGAGTATGTGACGAAACAAAGTCTGCAACTATTAAATAGTGTATATAAGAAATAAATCTTATGTTCGGATCAAATTATGCAAATCATCCAGAATTACTTATGCAATCTCTTCAAGAGATGAGTGCTCAATATGAGGAATTCTTTCATAATTCCGAAGGAATACTCATAAGAAAATTGCAAACTTTATATATAAAAATTTTTGGTGTTCCGGAGATAGGATTTCAACTTCGAGCTAAATATTATCAAAAAGCAATGAAATTAGTTTCTGCTGACCCAAAACATATTTTAGACATTGGCAGTGGTATCGGATCATATGTTTTTGACCTTTCAAAAAGATTCCCCCATGCGATGGTAACTGGCTGGGAAATTGACAACTTCAAACTCATGAGTTCTCGGAGGCTATCACAAGAGTTCGGGGCAAAGAATGTCAATTTTCAGTATGGTGATATTGAAAGATCTGTCCGTACTGCACAAAAGTATGATTTGATAATTACTATTGACGTTTTGGAGCATATACAGAATTACCGCCAAGCGCTTAAACATATTTATGCAATACTGGCACCTGGTGGGTATGTATACATTCATACGCCTCAAGAAAAGCAACGGCGATTTTTTGCCACTTTACAATCATGGTCTCATGAAGATCATGTCCGTGAAGGGTTTAATCCCCATGATTTTCTACAGGAGCTTTCTCGCTTAGGGTTTCGTGTCGTGAGTACAGATTATACATTTGGAAATGTTGGTGCGTTTGCATGGGAAGTCGATCATCTTCTTTTATCCTACAATAGGTATTTAACTGCAATTTTTTATCCAGCGCTCTATGCTATTTGTTTAATGGATTTGTTGATTAAAAATACTCAGGGATTAGGAATTGCCATTCTTGTGAAGAAAACATCATGAAAAAAATTGTACGACTTCCGACAATTTCTGTAGTAATTGCAACATATAATTCCAAGAGAACTATACAAAAATGTTTAGAAAGTATCCGCAATCAGCGATACCCCCAGGAGAAGATTGAAATTATTGTGGCCGATGGCGCATCAAGGGACACGACGCGTAATATCGCTTCTGCCTACAACGTGCGATGGGTCGCTGTGGATCCAACGAAACAAAGCGCCGAGTACAACAAAGCCACCGGTATTCGTCATGCAAAAAATGAAATACTCGCGATGATTGATCATGATAATATTTTGCCGCACGATTTGTGGTTACAAAATATGGTTACGCCTTTTCTTGAACAGAAAGACGTGGTGGGTGTGGAGACGCTGCGATACCATTATGATCCAAAGGCATCACTTCTTGACCGATACTTTGCGCTGTTTGGCGCCGGAGATCCGTTGGTATGGTACTTGGGAAAAGCGGACCGTCTATCATATATATATGATACCTATGCCTTGGCTGGTCAAGCTACGGATCATGGAACGTACTATTTAGTGAGGTTCCAACCCGATACTATGTCTACAATCGGAGCAAATGGATTTCTGGTTCGTCGACAGGTGCTCATGGATAATGCGCAGGTTGCTCCCGGTACATATTTTGATATGGATGTGAATATTGATTTGATCAAAAAAGGATTCGATACATACGCTTTTGTAAAAGATTCGATACTTCATTTGACCGGATACGGAAATATAGTGAATTTTTTAAAACGCAGAATATTATTCCTGTCCCAATATCGTTTCGGGAGTGAAGCAGAAAAAAGAAAGAAACTACGTAGGTTCGGAGGATTGTCCCAAAGGGATGTCTGGCGTCTCGTTTGGGCGGTGGTCATATGTGCAACATTTGTCGTACCTCTGTATGATAGCATTCGTGGGTGGCGTAAAATTCACGACAACGCATGGTTTTTACACCCATTCCTCGCTTTTAGTTTTGTGTGTCTCTATAGCTGGGTTATAATGAAACATCAACTAGCCTTCTTTTATGCAAAAAGATTTTTGGCACCATAAGCACGTTTTAGTGACTGGCGGAGGAGGATTTGTCGGTTCACATTTGACGCGTACACTGGATTCTCTTGGGGCAACTGTGATGCCGATTATCCGAAAAAATGGGAGTGGAGACGTCACTCATCAAAAACTGCTTGAGTCTTATTTTCAAAAAAAGCCAGGGGTTGTCTTTCACCTAGCCGGAGAGGCATTGGTAGAGAAAGGTCAGGAAGCTCCGTATGAAACGTTCCGGACTAACGTGATGGGGACGCTCAACGTCTTGGAGTTAGCAAGGGTTTATCACGTGCCAAGGATTATTATTGCATCTACCGCCCACGTCTACGGGCAAGGGCAGCCGCCATTTCATGAGGATGATCCACCGCGCCCCTCCAGGCCGTATGAAACGAGTAAAACCGCAACAGACCTTCTCGCGCAATCATACGCCGATAGCTTTCATGTACCTGTTGTCATTCCTCGGTTTGCCAATATTTACGGACCGGGAGATACTAACTTCACGAGGCTTATACCAAAAACACTTCAATACATTTTACAAAATAAGCCTGTCCCGATGTGGGGAGGGACGGCGAAACGGGAGTACCTTTATATAGACGACGCGATAGAAGCATATCTCATGCTTGGCGCATTATCCGATGTGAAGTTGGAGCGCAACCGCATCTTTAACTTTGGTGCCGGCAAGCCGATAGCCGTACGGGACATTATCGAAACCATAGGAAAACTTATGGGTGAGAGGATTGAAATTGTAAAGGTGAAAGAGGATCGGGAAGGAGAAATATCAGATCAGTATGTTTCTTGGGAAAAAGCTAGCCGGGTATTAGGCTGGAAGCCGCGGGTGTCTCTTGAGGAGGGGCTTCGGCGTACTATTGCATGGTATACTACGAATCTATGATTCCTCTCATAAAATCTACGTTTTATAACGAAGCGGAGACGAAACGGAAGCTTTGTGATTTTATTCTTCAATCGGATAAATTAAGCATCGGTCAGCAGTGCAGGTTTTTTGAACGCGGGTTTGCCAAGTACCAGGGGAGAAAACATTGCGTCTTCGTCAACAGCGGTAGCAGTGCCAACCTCGCGCTGATCCAAGCACTTCTCAATTTGGGGAAATTAAAAAAGGGCGATCGGGTCGGTTTCTCTGCGCTGACGTGGTCAACCAACGTCATGCCGCTTATCCAACTGGGGCTTACGCCTGTGCCTATAGACGTAGAACTGGATACGCTTAACGTATCCAGCCGGAAGCTTCTCGCATCTTTGAAGAATCATCGCATCAAGGCGTTATTTTTGACTCACCTATTGGGTTTTTGCGATGACGTCGATGAAATTGCAAGCATTTGCCGAAAGGAAAATATTATCCTTCTCGAAGATGCTTGTGAATCGCTCGGCACGGTATACAAAAAGAAGAAGCTCGGGAACTTTGGACTTGCCAGCACGTTTTCGTTTTATGTAGGTCATCATATGTCTACGGTAGAAGGAGGTGCGGTGTGCACCGATAATGAAGAGCTTGAGACAATGCTTCAGTTGGTTCGCGCTCACGGTTGGGATAGAAACCTGACGGAACAAAAACAGCTCCTGATCCGTCTCAAACATAACGTAAACTCTACGTTCTATTCCCGTTATACCTTTTATGATTTAGGGTATAATCTTCGGACGACCGAGATACAAGGATTTTTGGGAAATAATCAATTACAGTACATTGAAGACATTGTTGAGAAAAGGCAGACAAATTTTTTTCAGACGGCGAAGCCGATTTACAAGCGCGCGGATCGATACTATCCCATCAGATATAACCATATAACCACGGTTTCTAATTTTGCAGTACCCGTGGTTTGTCGCTCGAGGAAGATTCGGGACGGATTGGTGGCGCGCTGCGACAGGAAGGTAGAAATTCGTCCGGTTGTAGGAGGAGATATGACGAGCCAACCATTTTTTCATAAGTATGTGAAGGAGAATGGTGGATGGGCAAACTCCAACGCAAGACTCATCCATGAACAAGGACTGTACTTCGGCAATAATCCGGAACTCACGAAGAAAGAAATGAGTACCATTATCAAGATATTTACTTCATAACCTTATTAAAACCATGCGAACGCTTTTTTGGAAAAACAAAAACGTATTAGTAACCGGCGGTACCGGGTTTATCGGCAGCCATGTCGTAGAGAAACTCGTGGAGCGCGGAGCAGTAGTGACCGTTCTGGATAATTTACAAAACGGCAACATCAAAAATATCGCATACTTAAAAGATCGCGTCAGATTTATAAAAGGGAATTGTGCAGACTCAAAAGACGCGCTCTTGGCGTGTAAAGGCCAGCAGGTCGTCATGAATCTGGCTGCCCGCGTGGGCGGCATCGAGTACAACCGGACGCATCAGGCGACCATGCTACGGGATAATCTTTTGATAGCTACCGTTATGATAGAAGCTGCCCATGTGGCAGGAGTCAAGCGTTTTCTGGCAGTGTCGTCTGCCTGTGTATATCCGAGATTGTGCTCGATGCCTACTCCCGAGATAGAGGGATTTGTGGATGAACCGGAACCCACTAATGGCGGATATGGGTGGGCCAAACGCATGGCGGAAAAGTTAGGGATGTATTACGCAGAAGAATTCGGGATGAAGGTAGCTATCGTCCGCCCCTATAATTGCTATGGCCCTCGGGATCACTTTGATCCGGCAACCTCTCATGTCATCCCGGCTCTTATCAAGCGTATATTTGATGGAGAAAATCCTGTCGTTGTGTGGGGGAGCGGGAAGCAAACGAGGGCGTTTCTCTATGTGGAGGATTTAGCTGAAGGCATGATTCTGGCAATCGAAAAGTATCCGATTCCCGATCCGGTTAATTTGGGAACCGATGAGGAAGTAACGATCCGGGAGCTTATCGAAACGATTGTGCGGCTTAGCGGAAAATCGCCAAAGATCGTTTTTGATACTACGAAGCCGGACGGGAGTCCCAGAAGGAATAGTGACAATACAAAAGTGAGAGAAAAAATCGGTTATGAGGCAAAAACGAAATTAGACGAAGGACTAATGAAGACGATTGAGTGGTACAAATTAAACATGTAAACAATGAAAAAGGAAGTACTTGTCACTGGTTCTGCAGGCCTGATCGGCTCAGAGGCCGTACGGTTTTTTTGCGAAAAAGGTTTTGACGTGCATGGGATAGACAATAACCTGCGTGCCTATTTTTTTGGTTCGGACGGGGACACTACATGGAATAAAAAAACGCTCATCCGCGAGTATAAGAATTATCACCATCATGAAGTTGATATTAGAAATGTTGGTAAAATAGACGAATTTTTCAAGGAGCATAGATTTTCTCTTATTATCCACACTGCAGCGCAACCATCGCATGATTGGGCCGCCAAGGAGCCGTTGACAGACTTTTCCATCAACGCCACCGGCACGTTGATACTGCTTGAAGCAACCAGGCAATACGCGAAAGACGCAGTGTTTATCTTTACCTCCACCAACAAGGTCTACGGTGACCGACCCAACTCTTTGCCTTTTTTAGAAATGAAGACACGGTGGGAACTTCCGAAAAACCACCGTTACTATAAAGGGATTGATGAGTCGATGAGCATTGATGCTTCTACTCATAGTATCTTTGGTGTATCAAAGGTGGCGGCGGATGTAATGGTGCAGGAGTACGGAAAATATTTTGGAATGAAAACCGTTGCGTTTCGCGGCGGGTGCCTCACAGGTCCGGCGCATTCGGCTGCGAGACTGCATGGATTCCTCGCGTATCTCGTAAAATGCATTCGGGAAGGGATACCGTATACGATCAACGGCTACAAAGGCAAGCAGGTACGCGATAACATCCACGCTCATGATTTGATTGCCGCCTTCTATGAATTCTATAAAAAGCCCCGCACGGGAGAAGTCTATAACATCGGCGGATCCCGACACTCCAACGCATCGATCCTTGAGGCAATAGGAAAGATTGAAGCAATAACCGGTAAAAAAGCGAAGATAACGTATGTCGATCACCCGCGCGTTGGAGATCATATCTGGTATATCTCCGATGTTGGGAAGTTTCGGAGCCATTACCCTTCGTGGCAGTATGCCTACGATGGCGACACTATCCTTCTCGATTTATGCAAAGCTCCATAACCACGTCTTCTCGGGTCATTATCGCCACGCACGAGCTTTATTACGGGGCACCACAGGCTCTGCGTGATTATCTTGTTGGGCAGCAGGTGAAGGAATTGGTTTATCTATCCCACCCGATTCGTCCGGAGAATCCAGCATCCAAAAAAGACATATATAAAGACGGGAAACTACTCCATTCGCATTCGTTTGCCCGGCCTTCGGGAAACGCCTGGTGGTTTGTGGTGGATTTTTTCATGACCATTGTCTGGGGTATAGCGCTTCGCGGAAGGTATGACGTGTATATCGGTGTTGATCCGCTCAATTGTCTGGCAGGTCTGGTGCTACGGGCTTTGGGACTCGTCAAATGTGTCATTTTTTACTCCATAGATTTTACGCCGAAACGCTTTCCGCAAAAAATATTGAATGGCTTGTATCACGCGATTGAATCCCTCTGCGTCCGGTTTTCCGATATGCGTTGGGATATATCGCCCAGAATTGCCGAAGGGAGAGAAAAATTTTTAGGAATGAAGGCGAGCGATTTTCCTGTAACGGTTGTTCCCGTCGGCATGTGGGAAAAAGATATTGCAAGCCCCAACACCAATTTTGATCCCCACAGCATCGTATTCGTTGGACATTTGTTGAAAAAACAAGGAGTCGATAAAGTATTGGAGGCCGTCTCACTGGTCAAAAAGAAGGTGAAGGATATATCATTTCTGATTATTGGGGGAGGTGAGGAAGAAAAGTCACTGAAACGATTGGTGAGCAAACTTCACCTTGAAAATAATGTAGAATTCACCGGATGGATGTGGGATCAGGAGGGAATACGGAAGCTTCTTTTGGATTGTGCTTTTGCTGTGGCAACGTATGACCCGCGGGGCGCTAAAGAGGATAATTTTACTTACTACGCGGATCCTACCAAAATAAAGACCTATCTTTCCTGCGGGCTTCCCGTTATTATGACTAACGTTCCCTATAATGCCGGTGATTTAGCTAGGCGCGGTTGCGCTGTGGTTGTTGACTATAACGAAAAAGCCATTGTCAAGGTTTTGATTGATGTATCGACCGATAAGAAAAAGCTGGAAACGATGAGAAAAAATGCCATCGGGGCCGCCAAAGAGTTTACGTGGGAGAAGATTTTTGAACATGTCATTATTTAACTATCTTTGCTGTCCCACTTGCAAAAAAAGCCTCGCGAAAAAAGGCGATAGTTTGTCCTGCGGATCGTGCAAACGCTCATACGAAATTCGATCCGGTATCCCGATACTCATAGATTTTTCGAGTATTCCAGAACATTTGGGTAAACAAATACGGTATTTTGAACATGAAGATGAACAGCGCGGTGATTGGGCGCTTGAGCCCTGGCAAGCACGGTATGTCAAGAAATTTTTAGATACGGCAAAACCCAAGCCCGGCGGACTGATTATCGACAATGCAACCGGCAGCGGCTATATGGCCATTGAGCTTGCCAGGCGCGGATATCGCGTCATAGCAACAGATATTACCATGCGTGAACTGATCAGACTTCAGAAACACGTGATAAAACTCGCTTTGTCAAAAAAAATATCGATTGTTTGTTGTACGTCAGAATCGTTACCCGTTGTGAGTCAAGTCGCAGACGGGTTGGTTGCCAATGCGATCTTAGAGCATCTACCAAAAGAAGATGAAGCTATTGCAGAAATAACACGGGTAACGAAACGGGGTGCATGTGTCATGGTCGCTATGCCCATAGCGTTCCGGTATCTCCTGCCTTTGTTTTGGCCCATCAATTGGCTGCACGACCGGAGAATTGGCCATTTACGTCGGTATACGAGGAGCGACATCGTCACAAAATTTCATCATTTTCAGGAGCTTACGACGTATTATTCCGGAGGAATGGTTAAAGTTTTGTGTAGCATAGCATATTTATTGACGAAATATAAACCATTTCTTTCATTTGGCGAGCGGGTTGATAGAATGACAGAGTCTTTGCCATACGGGTCAAGCAATGTGGTATCGATACTTAAAAAAACATGAAATACACGCCCCGTTATAGAAATATCTTCATGTACGCCAGTCTCCAGTTCTGCGGGCATATAGAGGAATATTTCGCGGCTCATACGGAAAAACTCGTCGTATACATCGTTATGCCCCGTTTAAAAAATCGTAGTAATTTAGTACGTATCTATAATACCGGCAAACTCGTTGAAGAAAAAAAAGCTTGGTCCTCGGATAATATTTTTCTCTATTATATAAGCTGGTACATTCATTATCTTAAGTTTATTTTTTCTTATTTTCCCCGAGATGAAAAGTTTGTCGTTCTTTCGAGCCACCCGATTTCTTTTTTTGGAATGACACTGCAAAAGTTATTGCGTCCGAACCTTCGGTTTGCCTACTGGATCGGAGACTACTTCCCTCCCGTGAATCTCTCTTTATGGTTGTTTGAAAAACTCAAAAAATATTATCATGATCGGGTTTCTTACACATATTACTTAAGTGATAAGATAAATAAAATATTTAACGAAGGAAATATCATGAATGATAGATGGAAAAAAACGGTCATGTGGGGCGTCAAGCCAATAATTACCAGAAAACGTGATGTCAAAGGGCCATTCAATATTCTTTTTGTTGGACTGCTTAAAGAAGGTCAAGGGATAGAAGTTTTATTATCATTTTTAGCAAACCATCGAGATTATACATTAAAAATCATCGGGATTTGCCGTGATCAGCTGTTTAAGAAATATCAGGCATTGATTGGGCAGTACGGAATCGGCGACCGTGTCTTTTTCCCCAATAAATTTTATTCCGATACGAAGCTTGCGGAATTAGCAAAAACATGCCATGTCGGTGTGGCTGTATACGACGTTGGTCCATTAAGTGCCACCTTTTATACCGATCCGGGTAAAGTTAAAGCCTATATTGAGTTCGGTCTTCCCTTAGTGATGACTAACACTTCAGCTATTGCATCATATATACATAGATATCATTGTGGTGAAATAATTAATTCTGACGAAAACGATCTTAATCACGCGTTTGTTAAAATACAGCGTAAATATCCGGAATATTTGAAAGGATTAAGAAAATTTATTAGTCACTTTTATTTTGAAAATTATTATAGAAAACGTTTTATCTCTTTAGAAAGCTAATATTCTGAAATATATGCACAAAGCATTGTCTGTATCAATAGTTGTGCCCGTATATAACGCTGAAAGCGTGCTTTGGAGCTGCTTATCAAGCATGATACATCAGGATTATCCCTTTAGAGAGATTATTATTATTGATAATCATTCAACGGATAATTCCATGATGATAGTAAAGAGATTTAAGGAAAGACATATGAACATAAATATTAGAATAGTACGAAGAAAAAAAAGTTTTGGTGTATCATCAAGCTACAATTTAGGCGCAAAATTAGCAAGTGGTGACTATATAGTCACTTTGCACTCTGATAGTTTGTTACCTAGCAGTAAGGAATTAAGAAATTTAATTGGTCCTTTTATAGGGGATACAAGCGTTATTGCAACTGGGCCATTGTTAATTCATCCCAAAAAAATATGGCTGAAATATAATTTTTGGCAAAAATGTCTTCTCGCAACAGCAGTTGGAACAGAAATCTCTTCGGGAAACGGAAAATTTGATTGTTACAAGAAAACGATATTTCAGAATCAGGGTGGATTTGATGAAAAAAGATTTACTCATGCTATCGGCACAGAGGATGCGGATCTGCATTTGCGCATAGCAAAAATAGGTAGGATCGTAACAACTAATGCCAGAGTTATTCATAATCACCCTCCTGAGCCAAAATATTCCTTACAAAACTGGATAGCCAGACGAAAATTTTTAGCAGTTTCCTACGGCAGACATATACAGTTACATTTTAAAGAGCTGAAGTCTGCGCTAATTTTTTTTCTCTTCAAGCCAATTTTAGTGATAATTTCATTATTGACACCATTTAGTCCCATATTTATTGTTCCTATTTTTTTGTTTCCTTTTTTGTATATGCCTAAAATGTTTATAGAGCCGTCAACGCTTAAAGATCCTCGCATTTTATTACTGCCTTTTATAATAATTTTTCTAGTATATTACGAAACTTTTTGGGAGCTAAAAAGTTTGTTCTTTATGCGGGAATATGGTTATAATAAGGGCCTATGAAAACAATTATCCTGTGCGGCGGTATTGGATATCGCCTCAAAGAAGAAACAGAGTTTAAACCCAAGCCCATGGTGCTTATCGGCGGGAAGCCAATTTTGTGGCATATTATGAAGATTTATAGCCACTATGGGTATAACGATTTCGTTATCGCTCTGGGGTATAAAGGGAATGTCATAAAAGAATATTTCCTCAATCAGAAGTATTTTGCAAACGATTTTACATTGGATACCAAAAGTGGAAGAACGAAAATACACAAGAACGGCAACAGTCTAGATGATGATTTTCATATTTCGTTCGTGGATACCGGGGAAGATACGCTACCGGGTGAACGGATATTGCGTGTCATGGACTACGTCCCTGACTCGGATGAGCACTTTATGGTGACGTACGGGGATGGGGTTGCGGATATAGACATAAAGAAACTCATGTCCTTTCACAAAAGTCAGGGCACGGTGGGTACCATCACGGGGGTACACCCGCACAGTAAATATGGACTGTTAAAAATCAATGATCGTGGCGTCATCATAAGTTTTACTGAAAAACCTGTACTGAATGAGTTTGTTAACGGAGGATTTATGGTTTTTAAGAGAGAATTTTTTAATTATCTTAATCCAGGAGAGTACGAACATGAAGCGCTCAAGAGACTAGTAGTCAAAAAGGAGTTATCTCTTTATGCTCATGGAGGATTCTGGCAATGCATGGACACCTATCCTGATGTAGATCTTCTTAACACGCTCTGGCATGACGATCCTAAATGGAAAGTATGGTAAAGAAATCCGTATTAGTAACGGGTGGGGCCGGGTTTATTGGTAGCCATGTGGTAGAATTATTACTTAAAAAAAACTATCACGTTATCGTTGTTGATACTCAAAAGCCGAACAGATCCTATTTTTTTTTAAACAGCCTAGACCAAGAAGTTGACTATCAATGTCTTGATATCACTCATCAGAAGGACATTCATGCACTTTTTACCTCTCAACGCCTCGACTATGTTATTCATCTAGCAGCTCTGTCGACAGTAGAAGAGGCATATAAAAATCCCCGTAAAGCATTCCAGATTAATATCATGGGGACGGTAAATATACTTGAGGCATGCAGAAAAAGTACAAATATAAAAGGAATAATCGTCGCTTCGTCGGATAAAGCATATGGAAAAACGAAAGAGACATACACGGAAGATTCACCACTCAAAGGAGATCACCCGTATGATGCCTCTAAATCAAGTGAGGATTTGATAGCCCAGACGTATCATAAGACGTACGGGCTTCCAGTCATAGTGACACGGTTTGGCAACGTGTATGGAGAAGGCGATCTCCATTTCGACAGAATTATCCCGGGAATCTGCAAAGCGGTAATTATCGGTCGACCCCTTGCCATACGAAGCGACGGTACATACGTTAGAGACTATGTCTATGTGAAGGATGTGGCTTCCGGATATATCTTTCTCATGGAAAAGAGCAGAGAATTGAAAGGAGAAGCCTTTAATTTTTCATCAAACGATACCTATTCGGTACTTCAGCTTATTGAGATTGCGGAGAAGTCTTTGGGTGTAACAATTCCGTACAAAATTCTCAATACCGCGGAAAATGAAATTCCGTATCAGCACTTGGACGATCAGAAGATTCGAAAGTTGGGATGGAAGAATGCGTACAGCCTGGCTAATGTGCTACCGGATGTTTTTTCTTGGTTCAAGCAGATCCTGGGTAATTAAATTTCTATGAAAACTGTATGTTTTGTTACTGGTGCAAGTGGATTTGTGGGAGCTAATGTAACTCGACTTTTTATAGAGAAAGGATACGATGTATACGTTCTTCTTCGTGGGAAAATAATCCCATGGAGGCTGAAGGAGATTGCTCATAAGGTTCAGATGATACAAGGAGATATATGTCAGTCCCAGACTTCTCGTCTTATCCAGAAACTTCATCCGGATTATATTTTCCATTTGGCAACATATGGTGCATATCCGCAAGAAACAGAGGTTGATAGAATGGTGCAAGTCAATGTAAAAGGTACCATCAATATGATACAAGCAGCACTTCTTGTCCGGCCAAAACTTTTCATAAACACTGGTAGTTCATCAGAATATGGAGTAAAAGAGCAAGCGATGAAAGAAACGGATATGCTTGCGCCGATAAACGATTACGGGGTTACCAAGGCAGCAGCGACACTTTATTGCCAAAAAGAGGCACTTCGGGCAGGCTTAGCGGTAATTACGTTTCGACTGTTTTCGGTATACGGTCCCTATGAAGCAAAGCAGCGTCTTATTCCGTCACTCATATTGGGAGCATTAAAAAACTTGCCTATTTCGCTTTCTCATCATGACCATGTTCGTGATTTTTTATACACAAAAGATGTTGCATCGGCGTACCTTGCCGCAACTACCGCAACACATACATCTGGAGCAATATATAATATCGGTTCAGCGAAGCAAACTTCCGTGGAAGATGTAGCAAAACTTATTATAGCTTTAACAAAGAGTTCGTCCAGATTGGATTGGGGTCAAGTGCAAAAGCAGGAAAGACAAATGGAGCCTGCTCATTGGCTGGCTGACAGAACCAAGGCACTTCGTGTGTTTGGGTGGAAGCCTCGACACACTTTGCGAAGTGGATTAGAAAGTGCAATAACATGGTTTAAGAAACGTCAGCAATCTTATGAACAACTTAACTAAGGATTTGATTAAAAAAGCATCCTTGGTGCGTCGAGCCGTATTGCAAATGGCATTTAAAGCCCAAAGTGCACATACAGGCGGTTCATTGTCGTGCGTTGAAATTCTTACCACGCTGTATTTTTCAATTATGCATGTGAACCAAAATGACCCAGAAGATCCCGCGCGTGATCGATTAGTATTCAGTAAGGCCCATGATTGCAAAGCTTTATATGCCGTATTAGCTGAGCGAGGATTTTTTCCCAATAAATTATTAGACACTTATGAACAAGATGGCGGCCTGCCAGGTCATTCAACAAGGAAATCAGTACCGGGAGTAGAAATTTCTGCGGGATCCTTGGGGCATGGTCTTCCCATTGCTTGTGGATTGGCATACGCGGCCAAGCAAGATGGCAGGACTCATAGGATATTTGCCGTATTGTCCGATGGAGAATGTGATGAGGGGTCGACCTGGGAAGGCGTATTGTTTGCCGGACATCATCATCTTGATAATTTAGTAGTTATTGTTGACTACAACAAAATTCAAAGTTATGGAAGAACAAAGGATATTCTGGATCTCGAGCCTTTTGCTGTAAAATGGCAAGCATTCGGCTGGCAGGCGAAGGAGGTTGATGGTCATAATACGGATAAACTTCACCGGGTCTTATCAAAGACTCCTTTCGTTCCTGGTAAGCCTTCTGTAATTTTTGCTCATACGGTGAAAGGTTTCGGTGGTGTTTCTCGTCACATTGATCAAGTTTCATCTCATTACAAACCACCCCTTGCAGAAGAATATGCGGAACTTATGAAAGTAGAGTCCCTATGAGAATTACATTTATCAAATCATTAATCGAGATAGTAAGAAGCGACAAACGCGTGATGCTTATCACCGGCGATCTTGGTTTTTCCGTTTTTGAAGAATTTCAAAAAAACTATCCGCGTCAATATCTTAATCCGGGAGTTGCAGAACAGAGCCTCACCGGCATAGCTGCGGGATTAGCGCTTGAAGGAAAAATTCCGTTTATCTACTCGATCGTCCCTTTTATTACGATGCGTAATTTTGAGCAAATTAGAAATGATATCTGTTACCAGAATCTGAACGTGAAAATAATAGGTGTGGGAGCGGGTTTATCCTATGGTATTTATGGCCATACCCATTATGGATTGGAGGACATAAGCCTAATGAGGATTCTGCCTAACATGACTGTTTTTTCCCCTGGAGATCCCGTTGAAGTGGCCTGGGTTGTATCGGAAGCAATGAAGATTCAGGGACCATGCTATATACGTTTGGGAAAAGTGGGAGAACCCATTGTTCACAAAAATAAAGTTCGTTTGAAGGTAGGAAAAGGAGCAATCATTCAGGATGGGAAAGATCTGACTATTATGGCAACCGGCGTTCTACTACCAAGAGCCCTTGAAGTAGCTTCCTTGCTCAAGAGGCGTGGTTTCCATTCGCGAATCGTGAGTATACACACTATACAACCTCTTGATGAGGAGCTAATTGTTGATTGCGTGCGTGAGACGAAGGCGATTTTTACTCTAGAGGAGCATTTTATCCAAGGAGGCTTGGGAACTGCGGTGGCAGAAGTTATCGCGGAGAAAAACCTTCAGATACCATTTAGGCGTTTCGGTGTGCTGCATAAGTTTTTTTGCACCACCGGGAGTCAGGAATACATGCGTTCACAAAGCGGTTTGACGGCAGATCAGCTGGCAATGTCGATTGAAAGTTATATTAAAAAGCAGTAATGTGCTTTTTTTTCTAAATCAATTTCAATTAGGTTCTTCGTTTTATAGGCAATTTTTGTCCAATAAACATGACAGCAGGGCTAAAATAATTTGTCTCACACCCCTTATCTTTGCATAAAAACCGCAGCAGAGGGTTAAGAAGATATTCAAGCAGGCATGTAGTTTTTAATAAGTAATATCGTAAATTCTTTTTATCCATTGGGAGGCGTAGCTTGATGGTTCCGTAATTAGCGCAGTAAATCGTTTTTACTCCCTGCAAGGAGCATATTTTTAATAAAACATCAGCATTCATAATTGAAAGATTATGGAGTGGTAGTAAGTCAGGCCTGAAAAATTTTACCTTCCAATAGTTAAAGCCTCGAAAGCGGGGAATTTGGATAACAACATATCCTCCCGGCTTCACGAGACTTAGATGAAGTTTCACGGCTTTTTCTGGAGGGTAAATGTGTTCTATAAATCCGTATGAAAAGACTACATCAAAATAGTGTTTATATTTTTTAAGCACTGCAGGAGAAAATGCGTCAGCAACCATGGTGTTGACCCCGATAGTCCTTCCTTGCATGGCTCCCTCTTTGGCGTATTCAATTCCATATGCGGCATATGCTAGCATATTGGCAACTTTTTTTACTAATTTTCCGTCTCCGCTTCCGATTTCGCAAAGAGAAGATCTCTTGTGGGAAGCGCTGGTTCCATGAGGAAGGTATTTTTTTAGAATAGAATCACACAGATAAATGTCATAGGAATTGAATATCCCTGTTTTTGGCTTGATATGAATTTTTCGCTCGCCGGAATAGTAGTCTTCCCAGTTTTCGAGTTTATAGCGGTTTTTAACTTTCATTGAATTGATTAACAATTATTATTACGACGACTAAGTTTAACACAAAATTTACTAAAATAGCGATGAAGTATCATTGATATATAAGGTTATTTCAGATAAGATACAATATGGTATTAGTTCGAATGAACATGGCTGATAAATACATACCTAGTTATGCCAATAATTGAGTTATTTCTTGCCTTTTCTGATAACGCCTTACTTTATTACCCCAACTTGTTCGTTGCAATTGTTCCTATGATTTTGCTTGTTTGTCTATATTATCTGATAAAAATGACTTTAGTATTTTTATATGTTCTAGACAGGGTAATTAAAGCGGAGCTTAGAAAGACCCGAACACAAAGACTTACGGTCGGGGAATTAGATACTTCGGTGCGCGGATCCACGTTAGACCCACGCGCTTATGATCGGAGTATTGTGGTGCGGGTTAAAATAAATGTTAGAAAAAAAGCATTTGTTAAAAAATACCGTAAATTTTATTTATTCATTTCATTTTGGGTCAAAACTATTCGAGTAAGGACTGAAGAAATTATGCGTCGCCTTAAAAAGGAGATATTTATTGAAGGATAATCTATAACGGAGAAATTACCTATGAAAATTCGAATTCGTGCAACACTATTTTTAATATTTTGTTTGTTGTTTATTGTTATATCGCCAGCTAGCGCTGCGGAGAATAAAGTAAATTCCAAAACTCCGATGAGTGAGGCAAGAATCGACTACCAATTTCCTTGGCCCGGTATTTTACCGGATCATCCGCTTTATAAACTCAAAGTAGCCAGAAATAAGCTAATCTATAAAATTATTTATAATCCAATGAAAAGAGTAGAATTTGATCTCTTGATGGCAGACAAAACGCTCTATGCCAGTAAATTATTATTGGAGAAAGGTCAAGGGGAATTAGCTAAGGAAACGGCGCTGAAAGGTGAAAATTACTTCAGTGTGCTCGTTTCCGACTATGGAACGGTTTTAGCGAAAAAACAAAAGCTGCCATTTAACCTATACCAGAAAATTGACAAAGCTTACCAGGCACATCAGCAATTAATTAAGTATTTGAGAGAGAACGCGACAGAAGAAGATAAGGCAACCTATGATCAGGTTGATTACTTTTCGAAATCAAATTATCAATCTTTTCTTGAATTGCAGAAGCAAAAAAAAGAATAATAAATGAAAAATAATCCTTTAGTATCTATTGTCATCCCTACAAAAAATTCAGCCGAGTTTTTGGAAGCGACTTTAAGAAGCATTCAAAAACAACGGTATAAACCCATTGAAATATTGATAATAGATGGAAATTCCACCGACAATACCTTTCCTCTTGCTAAAAAATATCACAGCAAGGTATTTGCATATGCACCTACGATGAGAGCAGGAACGTTTGATGCTCCGTTCAAGAGAAATTATGGTGTCCGGAAGGCTAAGGGAACATATGTTTATTGTGTAGATGCGGATATGGAATTACAGCCGGATGTGGTCGGACAGGCCGTGCGTCTCTGTGAGGGCGGAAACGCAGCTGTCATTGTTCCGGAAGATTCCATTGGGGTGGGTCTATGGGCGAGGGCAAAAAAATTAGAACGCCGGTGCTATTGGGGAGACGATCTGATCGAATCTCCTCGTTTTTTTCGGAAGCAAGCATGGGAAGAAGTAGGCGGAGTTGATGAATCGCTTGTGTCCGGAAGAGACGATGGAGATCTGCATCAAAAAATTCTTGAACATGGGTATACGGTAGGTAGAACTAAGGATATGGTGCTTCACAACGAAGGGAAATTGACCGTAAAGAGACTATTTTTCAAAAAAGTTATGTATGGAAAAGACGTTTTATCATATATAAAAAAACGGCCCAGAATTGGTATATTGAGTTACTCTCCTATTCGGTCAGGGTTTATTAACAACTGGAGATTGTTTGTGCAAAGACCGTTGGACGCGCTGGTTTTTATCGTCATGAAGACCATTGAGAATACTGGTGGAATCGTAGGCATACTGCTTTCTCTTAAAGATAGAGTCTTTTATTGATATGCGGATATATCATATTGCAGTTACGAAGCGGGAACGCGTGCTTAGCGGTGGAGAAACATGCATGATATCGCTTATACAATACTTGCGTAATAAAAAACTCCAAAATTTCATAGTGACGACTCCGATAGGGAAAGAATCCTTTGAAGAAGCGGGACTCAAAGAGGATGGGATATATATCCGATATATTGTCAATACGCTAACTCAACAGGAATCGCGACTCCATGTGTATCCCTCCTGGATAATTTCTGCGATTAAGTCCTTTTTTTCTTTTCGACTTATGCGATTTATTCCCGGAGATAGCATCATGTGTTATTCTTACTTTTTTCCTGATTTTTTGCTGGCGTATGCATGGAAAAAGCGTAATAAGCATATACCGGTATTTTATTGGTACCACATGCTGTCGCCACGCTTATGGTACGGGTATAGAGGGGAATTTACAGGAATAAAGCATATTCCTGCACTCCACGAAGTGTTGTACAAGCTTAATGAATATATATTTAGATATTTTGTAGATAAAACAGATATCATTATTACCGTTAGCAAATATTACCTACATATCCTAAAAAAGGTATTTCCCGGGATGTATATATATTGTTTGACTCGCTTTGGTGGAGGAAAAAATATAGATTCAAGCGGCGGGAAAAAAATATATGATTTGATTTGGGTCGGAAGATTTCACCCTCAGAAAGGATTGTTTGAGCTACTCGATATTGTTACCAAGCTTGTATCACAAGTCCATCACCTAAAAATCGTTATTATCGGAGATGGTCCAGATACTATAAAGAATAGGTTTATGAATGAATTGAAAGAGAGAGGCTTAATGAATAACATTATTTGCGTGGGAGCGGTTGTTAGAAGAAGCATATATCTCGATTATATTCGTAAAGCGAAGGTATACATAACGACCAGTTTATATGAAGGCTTTGGTCTTGCAAATTTAGAAGCTATGAAGCAAGGACTCCCTGTGGTAGCCTATGATTTGCCACCGTATGAGCCCTTGAAAGGCGGCTTAATTACAGTCCCAATCTTAGATAATGATTTGTTTGTGCAGAAAATTGTTAAATTGTTAAGAAATAAGAGGTATTGTGGAGCACAAGCAAAAAAAGCATATGCAGTGTCGAAAGAATTTACGTGGGAAACGATGGGCGATGAAGTGTTTTCCTTGATACAAAAATATGTACAAAAATGATCAGGAATTCCTTAAAAAGAGATACGATCCCATCCATAATCGAACCATAGACTATAAACACGATGCGTGGGAACGAATAATGGCGGTTTTGTCAGGAATTACCAAAGTGCATACGTCAGTGAAGTTGTTGGATGTTGGTTGTTATGATGGGTATATAGCATCTCTGATGAGAAAAAAATTGGGCAATACCTGCAGATTATACGGAGTTGATGCTGCAAATAATTCGCTTAAACTAGCACGTCAGCAAGGTATATCCATAAAAGCTTACGATGTTACCAAGGGACTTCCGTATGCTTCAAATTTTTTCGATTACGTATTTGCCGGAGAAATTATAGAGCATATAGTGGATACAGACTTTTTTATGCGGGAAATAAAGCGTGTACTAAAATCAGACGGTATCTGTATTCTAACTACTCCTAATTCATTGTCTCTCGGAAGACGATTACATTATTTAATTGGAAGCGGAATATTTTTAGAAGTCTCATATTCAATCCCCAAAAACGCTGCCGGCCATGTACGCTATTTTACCTTTGGAAGCATGAAGGAGTTTATGGCCATGCATAACTTTCATATAACACGGATGGTTTCTGATACTGTAAATTTTCCGTGGTTTAAAAGCTCATGGCTTGCTCAGATAATCCCCACAATCGGACAATCTATCATTGTATTTGCTCAGAACAACAAATGAACATGAAACCCAAGCGAATTAATTATGACGATAGGTTCATGTGTGTTATTAAGGAAAAACCAAAAACCTACGTTCGTTCTTTCAATGAGGATTATCGCTTGCGGTCTCTTGTCCGCATGGTAAATCTGAAAGAAGGGAAGGCGCTTGACGTAGGTTGTGGTGGAGGCATCGCAACGGAGAGTTTTCCGTATTATTTTCCGAAACTCACTTTCTACGGGTGCGATGTCAGTAGGACGGCAATTTCATATGCCAGGAAATATGGAAGTGGAAACATACAGTATGCACAGATAAAAAATAAAAAACTGCAATATAAAGATAACACATTTGATTTATGTATATGCAACGATGTCCTCGAGCATGTCCCGGACGTAGATTCTCTGTTGGATGAAGTCAAAAGAGTATTGAAAAGGGGTGGCGTGTGCTTCCTGACAATACCGTGCGAAGGCCAGCCTGGGACATTTACTTGGTTTTTGACAAAAATACATATCGCCGCGGATCTAACGTACCGGAATTTTGGACATATCCATCCGGAATTTACGCATAAAAACGTCCTCAAACTGCTTGAGGACCATGGGTTTGTCATTGATAAAGTCGCCTATGGAGAGCACATATTCTCTCAGCTACTGCACCTTTTAATATTTCATATCCCAAAATGGTTAGTTGAACTCTTTGTGGGTGAAAAGAAAATTATGGAGTATTCTGAGAGTGGTTTATTGACCTCACCAAAAATAAATAATGACCGAATCAGAACTATCCAAATGTTTTGGTCAAACGTAATACGTTTCGTGATAATGTACCCAATTTATTGGGAAACAGTTGTTCTCCGTAAGCTGCCTGCCACTGCCTGGAAATTACAGGTGCTCGTCCACAAAAGGAAGTGACTTGATTAATCTTATGCTTTTGAGTGCAGTTTTATCCCAGTTAAATTTTTTAGCCCATAGATGTGCATTTATACTTAATTGATTATTGAGTTTTCTGTTCTGGAGTAATCTGCAAATTTGCTGTATTAGTTGTTGATTTGAGGATGCCAGCAGACCGGTTTTTTCATTTTGTATGGATTCCGAGAGACCAGGAACGTCAAAAGATACCGCCGGTGTGCCGTGTAGATTCGCCTCAATTACCGCCATACTCCAACCTTCACCGATAGACGGATTGACGAACACCCAGGATTTCGTTAATAATTCATTTTTTTCCGAACTATTGACTGGTCCCATGAGGGTGATTTTTCTCCGTAATCGATTTTTCATCACAAGGTCTGTGATAACTGAGGCCTCAGTGCCCCAACCGGCGATAATTAGCCGAGCATTTGGCACTTTTTCGATTATTTTCGGAAATATTTTTACCAATAAGTCCACGCGTTTATATTTTTTGATTCTCCCCAGATATAAAATAGTAGGATGCCTGAATTTAGCGAATCGACTCTTTTTATTTGGTTTTCCGTTAATGCCGCAATAGACGATAGTGATTCGATTTTTATTGAAGCCATTTTCTTCTAGCCGAGTTTTGGTAGTTTGAGAGATGGCTACTACCGGGAGGTGATGATAGATGAAGGGAAAGATGTACCTCTCCATCAGGTAACCGAGAGAGTTTAAAGGAAATGGGAGTTCATAAAAAAACTGATTTCCATGGACATGATAGACAAAACATAGTTTTGGCAGTCGGCTGTAAAGAGGAGAAAAAAAAGGTATTCCATTAACGACGTCAATCAATACATCAAATTTTCCACGAAATTTAGTCATGTAGTACCAAAAAGCCCAAAGATAAACGGTAAACCGAGTGCCTTTACGATGAATTGTGATTCCAGCGATTGTTTCTTTTTTCAGAAGTTTTTTTTCTATATCCTCCCCACAAAACACGGTGACTTCGTGGCCCATTTTTACCCAACGCCTGGCCTGTTCGAAAATATATATTTCGCCGCCGCCTGACCAGCTGTGCTTAAGATCCCTCCAGTTAAGAATAAGAATTCTCATAATTACTTTTTTGTATGATACACTATGGGTGTTTGTGTTGCCAAAAGCAATTATGAAACATCGGACGGTGGTTGCCTTGATTGCATTAGTCCTTTTGGTTATCCCGTTTTTTTGGCTGAAACCCGGGGAAATGGATTTAGGAGGAGATAGCAACCGATTGTTTTTCTATGCACCAATTGATTACTTAAAAGCCAGCTTATATGGTGTCCCGCAAGTCGGCCTTGTACATGAGATAACAGAACCGCGTTACTTCTATCTGCCGTATGTATCTTTGATTGCCGTCTTAAGATTCTTTTTTTCTCCTACCGCTGTAATTAGTCTTTTTAACGGATTGAAACTTTCGATGTCGTTTGTAATGATTTATTTAATAGTGTTTGATCTTTTAAGAGGAGTAGTAGATAGAGACGGAAGGAGGTCGAGATATTTAGCCGCAATTCTCGCTGCATTATTCTATGTTGTCGCGATGGGCTCATTAAATATGGAGTTTTATTGGAGTACCGCGATAACTTCTCACAATCAAGTTTTCTTAAATCCCTTGTTTTTTTACCTGCTATATAAATTTTTGCAGGTAAACAAGGATGTCTATCTATGGCTAGCAGTATTGCTAAGTTTTATTTTTGCGCCAAATTTTAGTCTGTCTGCGGCGCCTCCTTTTTTTGCCTTTTATCCTTTGGCCCTGGCGTTTTTGCTACTGTATACAAAACTGTTTTCACCAAAAGGTATTCTTTGGGCTGGCTTATTCAAAGGATTATTTCTTTTTATAGGCGTCCATAGTTTTCAGTATTTCCCCTTGATTGTTAGCTTGTTTGATCAAAACAGTTTTTCCAGTTCCAGGGTTTTTGATAAACAGCTCATTGTATCGGCCGGGGTTTCGTATTTTATGGCGCTGCGCTCTCAAGGCAAAGCAGTATTAAATATATTGGTGCCGTCCGGATATACCGGATTTCAGTGGACATCCATCGTGATGCCACTTCTGGTTTTGGCGGGTTATTTTTTCAATCGAAAAGTACGGAAGAAACACCTGCTTGTATCAATTTTTTTTATTATTACCCTATTTTTGGCAACAGCAAATATAACCAATATCGGCTATGAGCTGTATAGGAGGTTATTTTATCTTCCGGGTTTTTCGATGTTTCGCGTTTATTATACCCAATGGTTGTATGCGTATATTTTCTTCTATTCATTGACCCTTGGGTTTTCTGTATATAGTTTAATGACGGTCTTAAAGGTGCGTTATAAATATATTCTATGTTTTATAGTATTGGGATTAACCATAGTATCCGGATATAGACTTTTTACTGGCAGCTTGGTTAATCAGGCCGTTATACGTGGTTCCCGACAGATCCCTCTTGTCTTTAAGATGGATAAACGTTATGAAAAAGCGTTGGCCTTTATTCGAACATTACCGGAAGATGGAAAATTCCTATTCCTCCCGCTGACAGACTTTTATTTTCAAGTAATTTCCGGTGAAAGCGGTGGGGCATATATGGGTCCGTCTATGTTATTGCATTTAACAGACAAATATAGTTTTGTCGGTTACCAGGATTTGTATCCGTATTCGGAAGATATCATGAAATATGTCAAGGAAAAAGATTATTACCGAATGCTTAGAATTTTTACTACGCTTAATATCCGCTATATATTTCATAACACTGATCCGTCTGCTTACGAATCGGGTTTTACCCCTGGCCCCTTTGGCTATATGATGACGTCCCTGCCTAAAACCCAAAAAGAGTATCAGGATTTCTTGACATACTTTCCTTTGAAAGTTATTTATACTAACGGACCGTATACGATCTACCAAATAGATCAGTCAGTATATAACCCTACCATTTTCATTCCTGTCGGTGTTTATCAAAGCGGTGAACTGAATTTTGATACCAAGTTTATTCATTGGGCATTCATTGATAAACAAATCTGTGACGCTCTGTCTACACAAACCTTTTGCCAAGCTAGCCAATATCTGCAGCCAAAAGCCCGGACATCATATAAGATGATAAACCCCACAGTTTATGCGGTTAACATCCATTTGGAAGAGCCTTTGGATCAGCTGCTTTTGGTGATGCAGCATAAATACCACAACGGTTGGAAGTTAGAAATTAACGGTAAATACCTCTCTGACGATAAACATATAGAGGTAAATAGTTATGCTAATGGTTGGATTCTAGATAAAAAAGATTTGTCCGGATCGCAAGATTTCGTCCTATACATAATATTTGATACGTATAAGTATTTTGTGTATGGTAGCGTAGTTACGACAGGGTTTCTGGCAGTTTTAATAATTTTGCTGGTCAGATCACTGGTAAAAAAAAGATATGAAAATAATTAATCGGGAAGATATACTTGCGGTATTAATAGCATTATTGCTTTTTGTAATTCCTTTTTTTTGGTTAAAGCCCGCAGAAATGGACTTAGGGGGAGATAATTCAAGACTTTACCTGTATGATCCGCAATCTTATTTGGGTGCAGCCGGAACGTATAGCATTGATCCCCAGGGAACTCAAAAAATTATTCCTAATCAGAACCTTTTTCCTTTGCTTTCAATTTTTTCTTTCATCCGTGAACTGGGTAGATCACATGACTTACCGGGAATTCTGGAGAAAAGTTTTAAGTTGTCAGGGTCATTCTGGTTTATGTATCTGATTGTTAAAGAACTGCTTGCCAACAGAGTTAAACGAAAATATTTAGTACATTCAGCGGTCGCGGCGGTTTTATCAGGCTTGGCTTATCTGTTCTCTCCCGCAGTCGTTGAAAATATGCGTTATGCTCTGTTGACCCATAACCAGGTTTTTTTGAATGCAATTATATTTTATTTACTGCTCCGTTATTTCAAAACAGACCGGAACGTTTATCTGTTCATTACAATCCTCGTAACTGTTATTTTTGCGCCGAATTTTACTCTCGTCGGACCGCCTCCATTTTTTGCTTTTTATCCTCTTGCTTTAGTGTTTCTCTTTTTTTACGTAAAGATTGTCCTGGGTAAATCCATCCGGAGTAAAGCTTTACTGCTTGCCGTCATTTTTGGTTTTGGGCTTCATGCGTACCATTTAATCCCGGAATTTTCATATCTGGGTAACCCCGGTAGCGAGCTAAGCCAGCGGATATTCGAGGCAACGACTAAAACAAATCCCGGAATTGAATATTTCAACGCGATTTTCGGTTTAGCTAAGGTTAGCAATAATCTCCTGTTTATTGCGCCTAGCTTGCCTGGCGGGTGGACTCTGATCGTGATGCCGCTTGTGCTTTTAGGTGGTTTTCTTATGGGTCGCGGCACCGGATTAAAAAAAACTTTCCTCCTTATCAGTGTTTTTTATCTGGTAACACTTTTTTTGATGAGTGCCAACATCACCACTTTAGGAGTCAATCTGTACCGGCTGTTGTATTATCTACCTGGATTTGGGATGTTTCGAAATTTTTTTGGGCAATTTCAGTTTGTCTATGCGTTTTTTTATTCGGTGTTATTTGGCGTCGCCTGTGGAATAATTTTTGTTCGTTTAAAACCAAAATATTTTGTTCTGACGACTGTCCTGATCTTATTGTTATTTATCTATCGATCCTGGCCTTTTTTGACCGGAAAATTTATTAATTCTATTAAACTTTATACTACCAATGTATCTTCTATTGTAAGAATGGATTCCCGGTACGAAGAGACCTTGAATTTTATCCGTTCCCTGCCATCGGATGGGAAGACGATTACCGTTCCTTTGTCTGATTCTCACTTGCAAGTTGTTTACGGCGCAAACAATGGAGCGTACATGGGACCTTCGACTGTCTCGTATTTAACCGGCAGGGGAGATTTTGTGGCATATCACTACTTAGCCCCATTTTCTGAATCACTACTGCGATTATATCGGGAGAAAAAATATGAAGATATTCGATTGATATTATCCGCTTTGAATATCCGATATATTCTTCATAATTCTGACATTCGAGTGTATGATGATACCTTTAAAGAGTACCCCTATAGTTTTATGAAGACGTCGTTACCTAAAACGCAGGAAGGTTACGCGGATCTCGTCTCTCGGCTGGGGGATAAGCAGATTTATGAAAACGGCCCTTACAAAATCTATGCGCTAAAAGATTCTAACTTTATTCCTCTATTATCTATTCCGCAGGCAATACACGTCTATAAAGATGACGGAAAGACTTGGGACACAGCAAACAAATCGTTTTTTGCAGCCGGCAAAATTCTCGATCGGGAAAACGCGTTCATTTTAGATTCGGATTGTGTAAAAAATCTTCTTGATATTTATTGCAGAGACGGTAAATATACCTTTACAGGTACACCGGATTTGAAATATACGAAAATTAATCCTACAAAGTACAAGATTACTGTTGCTAATAGTCGAGCGCCGTTTATTATAATTTTTTCTAATCTTTATAATTCTAGCTGGAAAATATATGTATCGAAGGATATTCGCGATCAGCAAGGAAGGGTAACCGGCGCAATAAGTACGCTTACACAAAAAATTTTTAACGATCCAAATGTTTTTCAAACCCTAGGTTTGCCAGAAGTTTCCAGCAACAGACATTTCAAAGCCAACGGATATGCGAATGCCTGGTTGCTCCTTCCTGGTGAATTTGGTTCCGGGGTAAATGAACTAATTTTAGAAACGAGTGATCAACGAGTTTTTTATTTCAGTTCAATTGTAAGTTTGATATTTTTTACCATATTTCTTGTTTTTGGAGTATCATTATTGAAGAAAAAGCGCTGAATGTTATAATCACAGCATCTATGTGGGATAAAGCCAAAAAAACACGCGAATGGATTGTTGATCTAATAAAACTAAATCAGATTTTTCTGATGACTTTACTCTATGCCTTAGTGATCGTTGATGCGTTGTTGTTAAAAGCAAAATCCGACTTGATTATTTTTAGCCTTATCGGTATATATGTGTGTTTTATAAAAGTTTATAAACTAAAGAGCAGGAGCGCCTTCATTTTTTGTCTCGTTTTGCTCTTGCTTATGTATATTTATTTTTTGTTGACCGGGCCAGGCCTACATACGGAAAAAACGGCGGTTTGGTTAATATTATTTATGATTGTAGGAATTATCCAGCAGTGGCGGGAGAAGGCTTCATGAGAATAAAAATAATTCCTCTTCTCGTCGCATGTGCGCTTTTTATTATTCCTTTTTTCTGGCTAAATCCAGGTGAGATGGATTTGGGCGGAGACAGTAGTAGGCTGTATTTCTACGACCCATTGTCTTACTTGCAAAATTATTCCCTATGGGGTGTCTCACCATCGGGATTCGGTTCGGAAAATATCGGATTCATGACCATACCACTGGTTGTGATACTTGCAGCGGCAAAGTATATCGTTTCACCCACAATTCTTATCAGCGCATTTCATGGCTTGAGTTTGTCGACGGCGTTTCTTTTTGTGTATCTTGTTGTGCGTCAACTACTGGGAATTTCCCAAAAAGATCAAAGGTCCAAAGAAATAGCGGCTTTGACGAGCGGTCTTCTTTATGTCTTTTCACCGATTTCCATTTTGGGTTGGGATAAGGTGCTCGTGACGCACAATTATGTATTTTTAAATCCCTTAATGTTTTATTTGCTATTGCGATATTTCGTCACCGATAGATTTTGGTATCTCCTGTGGGCGCTTGTAGTGACATTTATTTTTTCCGCCAATTTTAGTTTTGCAGCCGCGCCGGTATTCGTCGCATTTTACCCGCTGTCGCTCGTATTTTTTATCCTTTACAAGCGTACTGTCCTTGCACGAGCGATTATATGGAAGCATCTTGTTGCTGCGACAGGAGCGTTTATTGGATTGCAGGCATTCCATGTCTTGCCGCAAATGGTCAGTATGGTGACACCCGGAAGTTTCCTCTCTACGGCGGTATTTTCCGATCAGGGGAAGCTTGATCGGGGACTTGGTTATTTTTCCGCGATCGTGCCAAGTATTAAAGCATCACTCAATCTTCTGCTTATGCCCCAGATGACTGAGCTTTCTAAGTTTTTGTTGTTTATGGTCTTTGTACCGTTGATTGTGATATTGGGTTTTATAGCGAAAAAAACAAGCGAGGAATCGGTAAAAAAAACGTTGATTCTAACCGGAGGGTGTTTCTTGGTGGTTTTATTTTTCGCGACAGCAAATATTACCAACGTGGGTTTATCACTTTATAAAAAGTTGTTTATTTTGCCCGGATTTTCGATTTTCCGTAATTTTTATGGCCAGTGGACAGGCGCGTATTTGTTTTTTTATGTATTACTTTTTGGGATAGCGCTTTCTGTCGTATTGCAAGGGTATCGGAAAGTAAAGATTCTGCTGGGGATATTTATATTCCTTTTGATGGTCAACGCCTGGCCGTTTATCAATGGTACATTGGTAAATCCCGTTTTATGGCAATCGGATAATGTCCGGATCGCGATGAAAATGGATTCCGATTATGAAGGAATGTTAGCCTTCATTAAATCACTTCCGGACGACGGACGGGTTCTGACGCTTCCCTTGACCGACCCGGGGTATCAGATACTCTATGGTGAGCCTAATGGCGCTTATGAAGGGCCATCGACCATTTCTTATTTAACCGGAAAAAATGATTTTGCAGGATTTTCGGAAATGGGAGCATATGGCCCGCTTTTTTTGGAGTATGCTAAAAGGGAAGATTTTGATGGTATAAGAAAAATAATTAAACTATTTGGTGTCAAATATTTATTTCACAACAGCGATCCCAAAATTTACGATAACTATTTTCCCAATTTTCCCTATGGCCAAGTACGGCGTTTTCTGCCCCCAGATCAAAAATCATATTCGGAATTCTTACTCAAATTGGGCTATCCGCTGAAAGCAAAATTTGGACAGTACTACAATTTGTATGAAGTTCCCGATGCAGAAACCTTGTCAACTGTTTATTCGCCGGAGAGAATTTGGGCTTTCGATTCGCCTGGCGTTACTTCAGGTCAACTTAGTTTAATAGACAATCAAGCCAGACTCGCTTTAGTCAACGATCGGAATAAACAATCGTTGAATGCCGGTTTACCATTAAGCGAGCATTATGTACTCTCACAGTTAAGTCCATTTTTGGACTTTTTTAAATCGCGGAAAGAATCACCTTTCCCTATTCCTCACGTATCTAAAAAACCATCATCATTATTTTATCCTTTTGTTGTCCTGAATGAAAAATATAACTTGAGTCATTTAAGTGAGAAAGATTCGGATTTATATATAGACAGATTAATTTTTTATGGACAAAAACGATTGAGAGAATTAGAAACTTGGAAAGACGAGATAGCGCTTGACACGAGAGATGGGAGTATATTGTCTATAAATTCCGTTTGGCGAGAACCGGGCTTGACGGAAGTTCGACGGTTTCGTGAATATAACCAATGGCCAACGATTTTAGTTAGATATTATCGTCTGATGAGTACGGCGATAGACCACGTTCTGAAGGATTCTGAATCTAAATATCCGAAGATCACGAACCAAGTGTTTCTGGAAGAGACAATTTTTGCGCATAGAGAAAAATTGTTGTCGATAGTTGACGATATCAAGAATATTACGCAACAAGATAGAAAAATTCTTCAGCTTTGGATAATTGAAATGGTTGACGATCTCATGCGACGGCTCGATTTAAGCATACCGGAACCACAAAAAATCGTTTATAGTGCTGCACAGGTGGTTGGCGGCAGATACGAAATATTAGTGAGGAGTACGCAATTAAGTGCAAGTGAAGTCGACAGTCTCGCAATCAAGCTAGTTGATCGGATTTATAAATCTAAGAACAGTACTTTGAACAATTGGACTTCTTTTGGTGAACTCGATTTGTCCGGTGACTCCAAGAGCGAACTGTCTTTGATTTACAATCATTTACCGAATTTGGTAGACCAACCGAACTGGATAGAAGCGCAAAGATTTGGTCAGGATGGAAAAGTAACAACATTCTCATTAGTTGATTTTAATTCGGACAACAAACAGGGCGCATTTTGGCCTTTAAGAAATTACAAGAGCAACAGCGTGTATCTTTTTCGACTAAACTATACAACACGTAAATCCGGTTTCAGCTTGGTATTTTATGAAGCGGGAGGATCAAAAGAAAAATATACCAGTAGGCTAAAGGAACTCATTTTAAGGCCAGGTGTTGATAAAAGTCAAACGTTTTTGCTTCGTTCGGGAGATGAAGTCAATTCAGCGTTTTTGCAGCTGTTGAGAAATCCGGAAAACAATCGGCATGGTTTAGACGATGAAAACGACCAGGAAGAGAATATTGTCAAAATCACAAAACTGGAAGTCGTGGAGTTACTTCATCCGGAGATAGTCTTGCGAAAAGTTTCCGAGCAAAGACCGGATCTTTTTACGCCGAAAATCGAATTTAAGGTGATTAATCCGACTAAATATCGGATTTTAGTCAAAGAAGCGAATAGGCCTTTTGTCCTGATTCTTATGCAGTCATTTGATCGGCGATGGAAGATCACCATGCCTTCGGCAGACAACGAAACTAAAAGTGTAAGAGGCCAAAGCTCAAGAATCATAGCAAAAATTATGACTATGATTACGACCTTATTAAAATTATCTCAAATCCATACGTTTGAAACCTGGGGACAAAATTCATTTTTCGATAATCAACATTTTAGTATCAATAACGGTGTCAATGCTTGGCTTATTCGACCTGAAGATGTTGGCGGACAAACGGAATATGAGTTGACCCTGGAGATGACGACGCAGAAATATTTTTATACCGGAATATTAATCTCTATGAGCACTCTTATCGGATTAGTTGTTGCGGTTACAGCTAAGAACTTAAAGAAGCATTATGGGAGTTAAAAACCTTGTTAATAAATATAAAGATTGGTTTCTGTATCGGAATTTAGAATGGCTGTTGCGGGATTGCAGCTCGGTTTTGGATTTGGGATGTGGAGAAAGTTCGCCGATTTCCCGCATTAAAAAGCATTTTACGAGCGTCGGTGTCGACGCGTACAGTCCGAGTATAGTTAAAAGCAAAAAATTAAACATTCACGACCGTTATATCCTCTGCGATCTTCTCTCTATCGATAAAAAAATTAAATCCAAAAGTTTTGATGCGGTAATTTTATTGGACGTGGTGGAGCATTTTTCAAAAAGAGATGGGTTGCGGTTACTTAAACAAGCGGAGCGTGTCGCCAGAAAAAAAATTGTGGTACTTACGCCGAATCCTTATTACCGTCAAGATGAATTGGGAGGCAACCCATATCAGCTGCATAAATCCGGTTGGAAACTCACCGATTTTCAAAATCGAGGTTACTGCATTCGCGGATTGCGTGGGTGGAAAGCTCTTCGGCGTGAGTATGCGACCATTTATTTAAAGCCGTGGCTGTTTTGGGCGCTGCTTGCATTTTTTTCTGAACCGTTCCTGTATTTTTGGCCCGAAACATCTTACCATTTTTTGGCGGTTAAACGATTAAACGGTTAAACCATGAGTAAAAGAACCTTTATATTGGTTTTGCCCATCCTCGCGTTAATTTTATTTATCTATCGGGCGTGGTTTACCGGCGGGGCGATCATCGGCGGCGACTGGCCGTATTATTGGAGGGATTCGCTTTCGGAGATGAAGCTTTGGCCCTCGCTTTGGGCACAGTGGCAGGAGAACGGATTAGGAGGCACCAATCCTTTGTTGGGGCTCCGTCTGTTTCAGTCGCTATTAATAGTCCCTTTTGTTAACTGGCTCGGGTTGCCGTGGGAGGCGGTATATAAAGTCGGGTGGTTTGGGTTGTTTATAGCGTTATCCGTTTACGGATCAAAGAAGCTGTGGGAGGTAACAGATAGCAGAGAGCAAAGAACAGAGGGTTTTCCTTGGTGGATTATCGCGTCGCTCGTGTATACCACCAACACTTATATCCTTATGGTCACCGGAGGGGGGCAGATGGGAGTGGCGATTGCCTACGGTTTGGCGCCGCTAGTTCTGGCGACTTTTATCAAGTTTTATGAATCAATATATACGTCATTTTCGGTCGTCATTCCCGCGAAGCCGGGAATCCAGTCTGGATCCCCGATCGGGTCGGGGATGACAAAGAGTGCAGTTATTGCAGGACTCGCACTTGGTTTTCAGTTGATGATAGATCCGCGGATTGCGTATATGACGATGGTGGGGGTAGGGATGTATATCGTTAGTTCGTTAGTTCGTTACTTCGTTAATAGGAAGGAAAATTTTTTACGTGTATTGTATTCAACGTTTCTCGGTTTGAGTTTCTCGGTAGGAATCGCGGTACTGCTTAATGCATTCTGGGTGTTTCCGATGGTTGTTATGAGAAATAATCCTCTCGAGAGTTTGGGATCGGCGTATACGTCAATAGATTCGATTAAGTTTTTCAGCTTTGCGGATTTTTCTCACGCGCTGTCACTGCTCCATCCGAATTGGCCCGAAAATCTGTTTGGGAAGACGTATTTTTTACAGCCGGAGTTTTTCGTTTTACCCGTACTGGCGTTTGCATCGTTGTTATACATTGGACAGAAAACAGTAAACAATAAGCACATTGCGTTTTTTGCTCTTCTTGCTCTTATCGGGACGTTTCTCGCCAAAGGTGCGCAGGAGCCATTTGGAAGAGTGTATGTTTGGATTTTTGAGCATATTCCGGGATTTGTGATGTTTCGGGACCCGACGAAGTGGTATGTACTCATTGCAATTTCCTACTCAGTCTTGATTCCGTTTACACTGAAGCAACTCGTTGAATTAAGAATGAGGAGTAAAACTTTACTCATAACGCTTTTTATATTTTTCTGGTTATTCACGATTCGCGAAGCGGTGCTTGGGAAGTTAGGAGGAACATTTGTCGCACACACAGTTCCGCAGGAATATAGAGACCTTGAGCGCTTTTTACAGGCGCAGCCAAATTTCGCGCGTACGCTTTGGGTGCCGCGGCAGCAACGATTCTCGTATGGGACACTTGATCATATGCAGATGGAAGCAGAGCCGCTTTTTGGCGCTACTACGGCGGCGCAGCTGAAAGTTAAGCTTGACAACCCTACCAGTATGGAGCTTCTGGGTGATTTGGGGATAGGATATGTCATGATCCCATACGATAGTCTGGGAGAATTGTTTTTGACGGATCGAAAATATGACGAGAAGAAGCGGCAGGAATACGAAACGGTTCTGGACAGAGTTGGGTGGCTTACTAAAGTCCGTTCCGGTAACCTAACAATCTACCAAACCCCCCGGCGCAGAGATCTTTTTTGGCTTTCATCCAATGAGGCGCTTACATACAAACGGATCCGTCCGGATCGATATGCGGTTTCTTTGACCGTTAACGCTCCGGCAATGATTTATTTTTCTCAAACGTATCACCCTGGTTGGGTATTGCGGGCAGGAAATACGAGCATAAGATCCCAGCGGTCACCGAAAGGACTTAATAGCTTTGAGATTCTTTCTCCCGGAATGTATGAAGGTGTCGTAGAATTTGAGCCGCAGAAATATGTGGAATGGGGATTGGCAGTTTCTCTTCTGACCGTTTTGGGAATGGTTCTAGCCTTCATGCTATAATAATATGGTATGAGAATTCTTGTGACCGGTGCGGCTGGGTTTATGGGAAGTCATCTCGTAGATTCACTCGTTGCGATGGGAGGGCATGACGTGTATGGGGTCGATGACCTTTCGGGTGGGTATAGCAGAAACGTCAACTCAAAATCTAAGTTTACGATATTGGATCTTCGTGATAAAGATACAACCGAAAAATATATCGCAGGAGTCAAGCCAGAACTACTCTATCATTTGGCGGCTGATGCGACAGAGGGCAGAAGCCAGTTTACTCCGATATCTGCTACGGAACGAAATTATGTAGCATATCTCTACACCCTCATCCCCGCCATAAAAAATGGTATGAAAAAAGTAGTCCTCACGAGCTCCATGAGCGTTTACGGTGCCCAAAAACCCCCATTCACTGAAACTATGCGGAGAATCCCGGAAGATATGTATGCGATAGCCAAGACCGCCATGGAGGAGGCGACGGAGATTCTTTCCAAAGTCCACAATTTTCACTATGTGATCGTGAGGCCCCATAATGTGTACGGTCCGAAACAAAATTTGTCGGATCCGTATCGAAATGTCATAGGTATTTTTATCAACTGCATATTAAATAACAAGAATTTCTATATTTACGGAGATGGTGAGCAAAAACGGGCATTTACCTATATCGATGACTTTAATCCGTATTTTGTAAAAACTGGTTTCTTGGATTCCGTGAATGGAGAAATTATTAATATTGGTCCGAAAGAAGAATACACGATTAATCAATTATCTAATGTTGTGCTCCAAACATTTTTTCCGGATGGCAATATCCCGCCGCATTTGAAACCGAAGTATCTGGCCCTCCGGCCCCAGGAAGTCAAAGAAGCGTTTTGTACACATGATAAAGCGGTGAAGCTTCTCGGATACAAAACAAGCGTGACGCTCAAGGAAGGCGTTGGGAAGATGGTGGAGTGGGCAAAAACCATGGGGCCACAGAAGTTTCAATACTTAACGCATGGACTTGAGCTTGAGACCAAGGATACTCCTGCCATCTGGAGCAAGAAGCTTATCTAAAATATGTCACGTACAACCCCGTTGGTTTCCGTGATTATCCTCAATTGGAACGGGGGAAAATTTTTACGTTCATGTCTGTCTTCTCTATCGCAGATCAGAAATCCCCGTATCGAGATTATCGTGGTAGATCAGAATTCTTCTGATGATTCAGTCTCATACGTGAGAAAAACATTTCCGAAAGTTATTGTTATCGCCAGCAAAAAAAATAACGGGTTTACAGGAGGAAATAATATCGGAGCAGAAGCCGCCACCGGTCAATACTTGTTATTTCTTAATAATGATACCAAGGTGACGAAAGATTTCCTCATTCCCATGATTGAAACGTGCGAGAAGGATCCTCTCGTGGGTTGTGTCCAGCCGGAAATGCGTGTCATGGCTCACCCAGACCTTTTGGACGAGGCAGGGGCGTATCTGACGATGTCCGGATTTTTGTATCACTACGGATACCGAAAAGAACACCGTCTGCCAATGTATCGGAGCGCGAGAGTAATGTTTTCGGCAAAAGGCGCATGTATGCTGATTCCGAAAGTAGCGTTTGACCGGGTCGGAGGATTTGACAATGATTTTTTTATCTTCTTTGAAGAGACTGATGTGTGTCACCGCTTGTGGCTTGCCGGATACAAAGTGGTCTATCAGCCGGATTCTTATATTTATCATCTGGCCGGTGGGGATACGACGGATACGTATAATTACGAGCGACGGGTATATCTGACGTTTAAGAATATGAATTGCAGTTATCTCAAAAATTTTGGAACTTTTTTTCTTGCAACTGTCTTTCCCGTCTTTATCGGATTTCAGCTTGGCGTGTGCGCTTACTTTCTCGCGTCGTTTCGATTCGGGGTAGTCAAAGCCATCGTACAGGGGTGGTGGTGGAATTTGAGAAACATACGATCAACATTGACAAAGCGATCCATGATTCAACACCGGCTGCGGGTCGTTTCAGACAGGACTTTACGAAGAAGTATTTACTATAACCCGGGACTGTATTATTACTTCTGCTTATTATTGGACGCAAAAAAATATCGGCACACCAGCCTCACCCAGTATGAAATCAAAAAATAGGTGCCCTCTTTGTCAAAGCCCTCATCACGTATCTCTGTTTACTGCAAAAGATAGAATGTTTGAATTGCCGGGGACGTTTTCTGTCGTTCAATGCCGGAAGTGTTCGGTCGTGTTTTTGTTTCCCATGCTATCGCAAGCCCAGGTATCTCCGTATTATCCACCGAAGAAATATTATGCGTACGGAACTACCGGGAAGGATAGTTTTTTTTCGAAGCTCCGCACGTATTTGATACAGCATTGTTATCATCCAACCATATTGAGTAAGATTCTGACGCTGATGATACCCAATGTCCCTGCAATCCCTAAGCTAATAAAGGATGGGAAAATATTGGACGTCGGTTGCGGTACGGGAGAAACGCTACTCCTTTTGAAAGATTTGGGATGGGAAACGTATGGAATGGATATAGATAAGAAAGCCGTTGCTGTTGCTAAAAAACGTGGAGTGGACCATGTACGAGTAGGCTTTTATCAAGATATTGTCGCGTACCCCGATAATTTTTTTGATGCGATACGCCTGTATCACGTGATTGAACATTTAGATGATCCCATGCAGTGTTTTCGGCTTATGAGAAAAAAATTGAAAAAAGGCGGACAGCTGATCATCGGTACGCCCAACGTTGAGAGTATTTTAGCAAGGATATTCGGCACGTATTGGTATAATCTGGATGTGCCAAGGCACCTAGTATTATTTTCGCCCAAAACGCTTTCAAACTTCGCAAAAAAGGCCGGATTCCATGTGGATACATTAGAATTTTGTTCTGCTGGCGGATTCCTGGGGAGTATTCAATATATTCTGCGGGAGAAATTGGGTATAAAATGGAATCTCATCCACACCCAATGGCTCGTCATGCTTGTATATCCATTGGAATGGATGATTGACAGAATAAAAAAGGGTGACATTTTTACACTTCGGGCAGTAAAATGAAAAAGAAAATTGCGTTTGTGACACATTTTTGGCATGGACTCTGTTTTGCCACAATATCGTAAGATGTTTATTGATTAGATTGCGACGATATTTATATATGTATGATCTCTCACTCATTATCGCCTGCTACAACGAAAAAAAGCTTCTGCGGGAGAGCGTTACGCGCATTACGTCGGTGTTAAACGACAGCGTATTTTCCTACGAGCTTATTTTTGTGGATGATAAAAGCTCTGACGGAACGCGGGAGATTATTGCATCACTTGTCAAAAAGAACTCTGATTTTAAGGCTATCTATCACGATGTGAATCAGGGGAGGGGTAAAACAGTCCGTGACGGGATGGCCGCGGCCAAGGGGAACGTGGTGGGGTTTATTGACATTGATCTGGAGGTATCGCCGGTCTATATCCCATCCTTCGTACGCATGATTGTGGGCGGCAAGGCCGATGTCGTGACGGGGTTACGCGTGTATCGGGAAGGACTTTCGTCTCTCCATCGGGCGATTCTTTCCCGAGGGTACTCGCGGCTTGTGCGGTCTATACTTGGAATTCTTCTTCGGGATACAGAAACAGGATATAAATTTTTTAACCGGAAAAAGATTCTTCCCATTCTCAAAAAGACGAAGAATAATGGCTGGTTTTGGGATACGGAAGTTATGACGTATGCGCATTATGGGAGTTTATCCGTCAAAGAAGTGCCGGTACTTTTTATTCGGAGATTTGACAAAATGTCTTCAGTGCGTTTGGTTCACGACACGCTTGAGTACGTAAAGAATCTCGTAGGATTCTATAAACAATTGGTCGGGCAGGGATATTTATAAAATTAAAACCATGATGGCACTTAAAGAAGTCGGTATCGGAAAAGTCACGCGGTACGTATTTTTTAGTCTCTGGCAATATTTGTTTGCCATAATGTTCGTGTCACCGCTGCGCGTAACACTCCTTCGTCTTTTTGGAGCGAAGATCGGAAAAAATACCGTCATAGAACGGATCCGGCTAATCAATCTGTACCGGACGGGGATAGGCGGTATAACGATCGAGAACAACTGTTTTTTGGGTGACGGGGTGACGTTGGATGTTGCGGATCGCATAATTCTCGAGAATGATGTGACGCTTTCCTTTGATGTGATGGTACTCACGCATACAAACGTGGGATACAAAGATCATCCTGTGCAAGCGCATATTCCGTCTGTCGCCGAACCCACGATGTTTAAAAAAGGGTGTTTTATCGGAGTCCGCGCAACAATCCTACCGGGTATTACGATTGGAGAGGGAGCGGCTGTGGCGGCCGGAGCGATCGTGACGAAGGATGTTCCGCCAAAAACCCTTGTGGGAGGTGTGCCGGCAAAGGTGATACGGAAATTCAAGTCATGAAAAAGCCATCAAGAAAATCATTTCTTGTCTTTGGTAAGCCATTTATCGGCAAGGAGGAAATTGCGGAAGTTGTAGATACACTCAAATCCGGTTGGTGGGGGACGGGACCAAAAACAGAGCAATTTGAGAAAAAGTTTTCCGCATATACGCGGGCGAGGTACGCGCTTGGCGTCAATTCCGCGACGGCAGGACTTCATTTGGCGCTCAAAGCGCTCGGTGTGGGACCGGGTGATGAAGTCATCACGCCGCCGCTTACGTTTGTGTCGACCGTCAACGTGATTCTTCATTGTGGCGCAACCCCGGTGTTTGCGGATGTGGATCGGAACGCCTGGAACATTGATCCCAAGGAGATCGGAAAAAAAATTACGCGGAAAACGAAAGTCATCCTACCCGTGCATTTGCACGGACGGCCTTGTGATATGGATTCAATTA
>ORMF010431498.1_pt1 | contig 39834 bp, 38 predicted proteins | sample 1779871 | NCBI WGS metagenome assembly ORMF01 (sample SAMEA104232316, study PRJEB22302) | groundwater metagenome | biome: forest; feature: aquifer; material: groundwater | place: USA | collected 2011-08-07 | depth 5.4 m
CTGGCAAAGCTGGCGAAAAATACGCCAATGGCTCTTGCCTGGACGCATCAGGATGCAAGTGGGCCGCTCCAGAAGAGCGTCGAGGGAAGCTTGTTGCGGAGTTGAGGCTGGATCGAAGATGCGAGGATTGGTGACCACGCGCAGGAAGCCGTGCAAGGAGAGTTCGGAAAGCGCAAATGGTTCCGGCCCCGTCGCCACCTCCGTCAGCCACCGGGCGTAGCGAATGTGGGACGGCGATTCTTCCCGATGTGCATAAACCAGGATGTTGATATCGGGCATTCTCATGGCGCATTATGCCCGGGGTTGGAATAATCCACCTCATCCTCCAGCGCAATCAGCGCCGAACTTCGATCCAGATCCAGGCTTGGATCCACCAGACGTCCCCTGACTGTGTGCAGCCGGAAGGGAGGAGGAGGCGCTGCGCGCTCCGTAATCTGGCTTCTGAGAACGTCCTCAATCAGCTGGCTGAGAGTGATTCCACGCTCGGCAGCCCGGCGTTTTGCGTTTTCGAGCAAGGGGTCAGAGATGGAGACGGTAGTCCTCATGCATTTAGCATACCATATTGATGCATATGCATCACTTGATGATGTTCTGATTCTGGATGGGCATAATAATCAGCACGCTTGGCAGGGAAAGGCTATAATTGGCCTAGCCGGAACCGTGGATGAACAGAGGTGAGCATAGGAGTACATTGATCCCGTGCTTTCGCCGTCATGATGAACTGAGTATCCAAATTGAAACGGCCATGATCCTCTCCGACCTCACTCTTGCCCGCCGCCTGGAGCGTTGTGAGGCGCACGCCGGTTCGCGTTTCGTCGAAGCCCGCGCCCTGTTGAGTGCGAATTCCGGCGCGGAGTGGATGGAGGTGGCCGGAGCCTACGCCATGTTCGACGGGCCGAAGTCTCCCATCACACAGACGTTCGGGCTCGGCGTGTTTGAGGAGGTCACGGATAGTGATTTGGGTCGGCTGGAAGGGTTTTTCAAGGACCGTGACGCGCCAGTGATGCATGAGATCAGCCCGCTCGCCGCCAAGTCCCTTTTCCCGTTGCTCAACCAGAGGGGCTACCAGCCGCTGGAGTATACCAGTGTCATGTTTCTTCCGCTCAATGGGCAGATTCCGGTAGCTCCTCCAGCCAATACCGCCATCCGAGTTCGTGCAATCGAGGAAAAGGAAAGCGAAGTGTGGGCGAGCACGGCCGCGGAGGGATGGCGCGAATCCATGGAGTTCGCCGACCTGATCCTGGACCTGGCTCGCGTATCGGCCGCCAGGCAGGACGGTCCGTCTTTCCTGGCGGAGTTGGATGGTCGCCCAATTGCAGCGGGCAGTCTCTGTATCCACGAAGAGGTGGCGTTGCTCGCTGGCGCCAGCACCATTCCGGAGGCGCGGCGCCAGGGGGCGCAGCGGGCACTGCTCGCCGCCCGGCTGAGCCACGCGCAGCAGGCAGGCTGCGAGTTGGCGATGATGTGCGCCGAGCCCGGCTCTACCTCGCAGCGCAACGCCGAACGCCATGGTTTCCGAATCGCCTACACGCGTATAAAATGGACGTTGCCATGACCGGCCAAACCATCTCGCACTACCAAATCGGCGAAAAGCTGGGTGAAGGCGGCATGGGTGTGGTTTACAAAGCCGAGGATCTGCGGCTGCTGCGGACGGTGGCGCTCAAGTTTCTGGCGGTGCAATCGGATTCCATGGCCGAGGAGTTCCGGCAGCGGTTCTTGCGTGAGGCGCAAGCGGCCGCGATGATCGACCATCCCAACATCTGCGCCGTGTACGATCTGGAGGAAGCGGACGGGAAAACGTTCATCGTGATGGCTTATGTAGAAGGGCGCGCGCTGAATCATCTCATCCGGAACCACCCGCTTCCGCTGCGCGATGCGGTGAACGTGGCCATGCAGGTAGGCGAGGGGCTGCGGGCAGCGCACGGCAAAGGCGTCGTCCATCGGGACATCAAGAGCGCCAACATCCTGATGAGCCGGGATGGCGTGGCCAAGATTACCGACTTTGGACTGGCATTTCTGGCCGACCGCTCGCGCATCACGCGGCCCGGTTCTGTGATGGGCACCATCAACTACATGTCGCCCGAGCAGGCTGCCGGAAAGCCGCTGGACCGCCGCAGCGACATCTGGTCACTCGGCGTCGTGGTTTATGAAATGGTCACCGGACGGCTGCCCTTCATCGCGCCACGCCCGCAGTCGGTGCTGGTTCAGATTGTAAGAGAGGAGCCGGAGCCGCTCAACCGGAAAGTGCCCGAAGAGTTGACCAGGATTCTGGGCAAGCTGCTCGCCAAGGCTCCTGAAATGCGATACCAGCATGTGGACGATGTCATCGTCGACTTGCGCGGAGTGTATGCACAGCTCTCCGAGGAAACGGCGATCGAGCCGTTCCAGTGGGCCCGGGCCGCAACGGTCACGGTGACCGGATCGGCTGAAGATGCCACCATCACGTTGCGTACGGCAATGGAGTCTGTGGAACAGCCGGAAGCTCCGCCCGCGCCAATTCCAATTCCGGACAAGCAAACGGGGTTGTACAAGGTCCTGGTGGGACTAGCGCTGCTGGGCGGCCTCGCAGTGATGCTTTGGCTGTACCTGCGCTAGGCAGGCATTTCTCACGCGCGATTTCGATGGAGGTTTGGGTCGATGCAGGCAACCATTGCCTGGCGGTCGAGCGGATGGCCGGGGCCGAGGAAAGAGGCGATCTTTTCGATCCAGGCATCGGGGTTGCTGACCAGATCGGGATAGTCCACCACGAGAGGCTCAAACTTCTTGGACTTGCGCATGGCGCCAAGGATCACTTTACGGTGCCGGGCCAGGTTTTGGCGCATCTGTTCCGGGCTGGCCTTGGGGGCTTGTTCACCCCGGTTCGCAATCATTTTCCGCTGCGAAGCAACCACCTCGTCTATGGGGCGTTCCATAAAAATAACTTTATAAGAGTGGAGGACCGGGAGATGCTGCAAGAGCATGGATATGACCTTGATCACCTTTCCCTCGGCCTGATAAAGGATTTCGGGCTTTTTGTGAACCTGCTTGATCGCTTCCCATTCGAAGTAACCGCGAGGATTGTCGAGGTCGGCTGTGCGAGCGCCGTCCTCCATCACGGCAAGTCCGCCCGCGTTGAGCATCTGCATCATGAGCGAGGTGCCGGAGCGAGGCAGGCCGGAAACAAGGACAAATTCCAGGCTGCGTTTTTCCCGCTCCGCCTCGGAGACGAAACGCGGGGGCTCCTGTTCGGCGCGCAGCCTCTCGGCTTCCAGCCTCGCGGCCTGGCGAACGGCGCGTTCGGCGGCCCGGAGTTCTGCCTCCTGGATCACCTTGTGACGAAGATTTGACAGCCGGTCGCGGTATTCAGCCAACCCGCGGCGCGCCGCCTGCGCCCGCTGCTGCTGCTCGACAGCCTCCCTTTGCCGTCCCGCGATCCGCATGTAGAGCCGGTACAAGTACCAGTGAGCTTGACGAAGGGGAACAGGGAAGCTCAAGGCAGTCTGAAAGGCCTGCTCGGCCCTGTCCAGGCGCCCCAGGCGGAACAATGCGATTCCCAGGTAGAGATGCGCCTGCGGGAGGTCATGCCGGAAGGCCACCGCGTTCAAGGCGGCCGCGGCCGCCTCCTCATTCCGTTGCATCCGCAGGCAAAGCCTTGCCAGGAGTTGGTAGGCCTCGGCGTTATGTGGGTCGACCGAAAGTGCCCGGTTCAGCTCGCGCTCGGCCTGATCCCACTGCTTGCTCCTCATGAACAGCACCGACAGATTCATGGGCACATCGGTGGAATTGACTTCTCCTTCGGCACCCTCCTGAATCAGCGCCATAGCCGCATCCTTCCGGCCCAATCCCATTTCGATGCCCGCCAGAATCACCTTCGCTGCAGGCGAATTCGGAGCTTTGGCGGTAATCTCGGCGGCCGTCGCTATCGCCTGATCGGCGATCCCCAGGGATATCTGGCAAAGGGCCAGGGCCACGGCGTAATCGATGCGCTCCGGGTCCAATTCGTGGATCTCCTCCAGCAGCGGCAAGGCCAGATGGTAACGTCCGGTGCTGGTATAGACGCGAGCCAGGTTCCATTTCTGTTCGCGAACACACTTTCCCGCGGCTTCCTTCTTGTCCTCTTCCTGTTTATCGATATAGCCTAGCGCCACAAACTGTTCCAACAGCGCATCGGCGTCATCGCCGGACATGCTGATGTTGCCCTTGTGCATTCCGGCTTCGCCTTCCACGGCCTCCCAACTGGGGATTGTTTCCACCTTCGGCCCCTGCTCAAATGCTTCCAATAAGGGCCGGCCGGGCATGTCGCGGCCGATCGGAAGGCCATAAATGGACAAGACCGTCGGAGCAATGTCCAGCAGGCTCACCCCGTACACGCGCTCGTCTTTCTTTACGCCTGGGCCGCGCATCGCGAAAACACCGAGGGGCCTGTGCTGGGCGGCTGGGCCCGCGGGAACATTGGGAATTTCACGCGGCCTCAGATGATCGGAATGGAAACCGTGATCGGAAACCAGGATGACGGTAGTGTCATCGCCGGCCAGTTGGAGGAGCCTTCCCAGCAGCATGTCATGGAGGCGGTAGCCGCTATTCAGTACATCATGGTAAAGATCATAATCCCGCTGTTCCACCCATTCCACCTTGGGCGGATGAAAGTTCATGAAGCCGTGGCTGAAGTGGTCAATCGTCGGGTAGTAGACGCCCATGAAGTCCCACGGATGGTGTTCCATGACGTGTGTGGCGCAGGTATGCACCGTGTAGGCTTCGGCGAGGAGCTTGGCGAGAACCGCCAAATGCCGGTCCGTATCCTGATCCACATCAGCGGCCCGGGGCACAAAAAGGCAGAGCAGTTCCTCATCCATTTCGTCCGGGCGCACCCGGAGTCCGGCCAGAAGGTCCGCCTCGGATAGCGGATGGATGGTGCCAGCCATGAGGGGCCATTTCGCATCCTCGCCCGGAGAGCCCCGGCCATAGGCATCGGAGACGCAGATGCCGTTGATCGGCTCGGCGGGATGGCCGCCGAACCAGTTGATGACATGGGTCCGGTAGCCTTTCTGGGATAGGATGTTCCAAAGGGCCTTCACCTTGCGCGAAGTGCTGGTCACCGGACGAACCATCTGGGTGTCCGGATCCACCTCGGTAAATCCAAGAATGCCATGGGCATCGGCCAATTTGCCGGTGGCGATAGAGTTCCATAACATGGGGGAGAGAATGGGTTGGAGCGTCGTAATATCCCCCATCACCCCGTCTTCGATGAAGCGGGCAAGATTCGGCATCTCGCCTTTGTCTAGGAGAGGGAGAATCACCTTCCAATCGGCGGCGTCCCAACCAACAATCAGTACCTTCGGTTTGCTCATAAAATAAAACTCCTCCCAGCCTTGCGGGTGGGAGGAGTTGCCTTTGGTTTGATTTTAGCTCTTGCGGATCGTCTCAGGCGGCTTTTTTCTTGCGCCGGTAGGCGGCCAAGCCTACTGCGCCCATGGCCAACAGCAGCGTGGAGGAAGGTTCAGGGACGCCGTTGGGATCCGTGACGTGAATATCCTCCCCGGCCACATCGTTGTAGGCAAACCGGTTCAGCGTGATCTGCATATTGTTCGGGTCCACCGTAATATCGGCCCAGCCCAAATGGACCATGCCTGCAATTTGGAACTTGAGGCCGATGAATCCGCGCCCCCCGGACCCAAATTGCCCGTTGATGGAAGAGCCGCTGCTAGAAACCCTTATGGAGCCAAGCAGCGCGCCCCGTGCGAAAGGTTCATCGGTGCTAATGAATTGGCTCGCCGACAGCCTCTGGGCACGCCCTGATTGAAAGTTGCTGGTGAGCACCTCCGCACCAGGGTTCACGCCAAAGGCGCGGGCGCTCTTGGTGAATGTGCTGCCAAAACCATTGCTGCTATGCCGCAACCGGAAATCCATGTTGACCGCATTGCTGGAAATGTTGGCCGAGCCGCTGACCATGTTGAAGTAAATACTGTTATTGGCGCCTGTACTGAGGCCAATGGGTTCCCATACGATGATCGCAGCCTGGGCTGGTGAAACCGCCGTAGATGCCAATATGGCCACGGCCATGGTCCCATACGTGCTGAGCCGGCTCTCGATGAAAGCCTCGAAAGCCTCTTTGTGTTTGTATCTTTGCATCGGTCCCTCCAAATCATTACCTGGCTGGGAACAAGGAAAACAATGTTTATACCATGAGCAGCTTACATTTGTAAAGCTTAATGATGGGGCTGGATCGGTGCGGTTGCGGGCTGCTAAGCGGCTTTCTTCTTGCGCCGGTAGGCGGCCAGGCCTGCTGCGCCCATGGCCAAGAGCAGCGCGGAGGACGGCTCAGGGACTGGCGGACCAGCGTGAATGTCTTCCCCACCCACATCGTTGTAGCCAAACCGGTGGAGGGTTACCTGCATGTTATCGCGGTCAACGGTAATATCGGCCCAGCCGTAATGGGCGACCCCGGTGATTTCGAACCGGAGGCCGAGGAAGCCGCGACCACCGCTTCCCCAATTCCCATTTCTGACAGTAACCGGAACAGTGACGAAAGTAGTAGAATTCAAAAAAGTTTGGGTACTGAAACGGCGGAAGGAACCCAGCAGCACTTGCTGTGTGAATGTGCCGCCCGGCCCTACGTTTTGACTCGTTGCCCGGACCCCAAAATTGAAGAATCCCGCGCCTGTTGTCAGTCCTTTCGCCCGCGCCGCATATGTGGCATTATTTGAAAAAACATTGGAGCTTTGCCAAAACCTGAAATCCATGCCGGCCGCATTGGATGTATTCGCGGCACCAGTGGTCATGTTGAAGTAAATATTGCCACCGGGACCAGTGCTGAGGTTGCCCGCGTCCCAAAAGGTCAAGCCGGCCTGGGCTGGATTCACCGCGGCGGAAGACATGATGGCAACAGCCATTGCACCATACGAGTTCAACCGGTTCTCAATGAAATGGTCAAAAGCCGCTTTGCGCTTACTTCTATTCATTCCGCCCTCCCAAACCCGCTGCTTTGGTCTTATCGCGTATGGTACTCTTGTGTTGCAAGTACTCTTGTATCATGTTTACATACACTTGTAAACCAAGAACATTTACTTGTGTAGGACAGATGAACTTACGCAAACGGCATCTATCCGATAGATTTCAAGGGAGTAACAGGTTCTGGCGCGACGCGGCTATCGGATTTTCCCTAGGCTCACAAGAGATAGATCGCGCTCGATGCTCTTGAGCTGTTGTTCCGTTCCGCCGAAATCCACGCGGACTCGAGCGATCCGAAGGATGGCGACGGACTGTTCCTGATCCCCCGTTTTCTTCAAACAGGAAGAAAGGGCCATGAGTCCTTCAACGCCTGCCGGCCCTTCCAGTTCCTTTACCTTCTCCAGCAACGGGATCGCCTCCTTGCACCGGTTCTTCGCGGCAAGAAGGACACCCAGCGCGCGAACGGCCCACTGGTCTTCAGAATCGCGGGACAAGGCGGTTCGCAAGTGGCTTTCGGCTTCTTCGGTCTTCCCTAGACCGGTCAGGATCTCGCTCAACGAGACTTGAGCGGCCAAATTCTCGGGTTCCAGGCTGAGGGCTTTTTCAAACAGGGGAATGGCCTTGGACGGCTTACCCCTGCGGTTCAGCAAGAAGGCATATACTGCATAGGCCCTTGCGGAATTGGGATCCAGGAGTACCGCCTTTTTGTAGTGTTCGTCGGCTTTCGCCGGGTTCCCCAGTTCTTCCTCGACCCTAATGAGGTGAATGTGAGCCGACAGGAGGTTCGGATCCGATTCGAGGGCTTTATCCAATTCGCTCTTGGCCAGCCTGAACCGGCCATCCGCGGCAAGCCCCGCCCCATGGCGGGAAAGCCCGGTTGGGCTAATGTTCATCGTCTCCACGGCCGCAAGCAGTGGGTCTGGAGCAGCAGGCGCACTCCCTTCCCAGCGGCGGAAATAGGCCAACTGCTGTTTGCTCCGATCCGGATCCCCCATTTTGCGGTAAGCCTCAGCCAAGGCAAAATAGGCCTCACCGTAACGGGGGACATTCTGCAAAGCCTTTTGATATTCTTCTATCGCCGCGGCGTAGTTTCCCTCCATGGCGTGGATTTGGCCCAGCCGCAGCCGGGCCCGGGCGATTCTCCCGCTTGAGTCAAGCAAGTCTTGCAGTAATTTTCTGGCTTCCGGCATCTGGCCAGAGCCAATCAATAATTCAGCCAGCAGAAGCTTGGTGGAATCATTGGCTGGCTGCAGCCGCAGAGCCTCTCTATACACGGCGATGGCATCGTTGGTATTCTTCTTCTTGCTCTGCAGGAACGCACTCAAGTGCCACCATCGATAATCGGATGGATTGAGGATTCTTGCACTCTCATAGCAGGTCAGGGCATCCCGCTCCATCCTGTAGGCTTGTAGAATCATCCCCAGCCGGCCAGCCGCCTCACCCTTGGCGTCCGGCTTCGCCGCGGCTTCCACGGCATCGCTTATCTGCTTGCGAACAATCGCGGAATAACCATCGGTTCTGACCACCGGCAAACGCGGCGCCGGCCTGCCGCAGGTCAACAGGAAAGCCACCATCGTGCACCCGGCACTAATTCCACCACGGTTGGTCAATGACTATAATTGTACCTCCCCATGCGTTCCCTTTCCTTCCTACTGATAGCAGTTTCCGTTTCCTGCCGGATGATGCCTTCGGGCCATGTTTCAGGACCTGTATTTGAGGACCGGGCCGCACAGACGGGTCTCAGCTTTTATCATTGCTCAGGGGCGTCGGGCTCATTTCATTTTCCCGAGACAGCCGGGTCTGGCGCGGCACTGTTTGACTTTGACGGTGATGGCGACCTGGATGTATTTTTGCTCCAGGCGGGCAGGGTGGACCCAAACGACAAGGCGCCACTACTGGTGTCCCTGCCAGAGGGTTGGAAACCCGGCAACCGCCTTTTCCGCAACGAACTGATTCCAACCGGCCGGCTTCATTTCGTGGACGTGACGGCCGGTTCCGGCCTGGAAGATACGGGTGTCGGGTTTGGGGTGGCGGCCGGGGATGTCGACAACGATGGGGATCTTGATCTATACGTGACCAGCTTTGGCAAGGACTTTCTTTATCGCAACGATGGCAATGGCCACTTTACCGACATGACGGAGAGATCAGGCGTGGGCGATGCACAATGGTCCACCAGTGCCGCCTTTTTCGACTATGACCGGGACGGGCGCCTGGACATTTTCCAGGTCAATTATGTCAACTACAGCCTCAAGAACATAAGGAGATGCTTTGGGCTACACGGCAAGCGGGACTATTGCGGGCCGCAGGTCTACCAGGGACTGGCCAGCCGGCTCTACCGCAACGAGGGGGATTGGCGGTTCACCGACCAGACGCAGGCTGCTGGAATCAGTAGCGCACCAGGTCCTGGGCTGGGTGTTACGACTGTGGATTTCAACGGCGACGGTTGGCCTGACGTTTTTGTCGCCAATGACGGCAAGGCGAATCATCTTTGGATCAATCAGAAAAACGGGAAATTTGAAGAGCAGGGCCTGCTGATGGGCACCGCCTACGCTGAGACGGGCAAAGCGCGCGCCGGCATGGGAGTTGCCGCCGAGGATTTCGACGGGAACGGTGCGCCGGACGTGATTGTCACGAACCTGACCAACGAAAGCAGCACGTTGTTCTCGAATGCGGGACCGAAGGGCTTCTTCGACCTGACGGCGCGCCTCGGGCTGATGACGGCCACCGGCGCCTACACGGGGTTCGGGGTTGGCTGGTTCGATTATGACAACGACGGGCTACTGGACCTGTTCATGGCAAACGGGGCGGTAAAGGTGGAAGTAACCAATCCGGACTCGGCCTATCCCTATGGCCAGAAGAATCTTCTCATCCACAATGAGGGCAATGGGAAGATGATCGATGTTTCCGGGGTGTCTGGTCCCGCCTTGGCTTTGAAAGAGATAAGCCGGAGCGCGGTATTCGGCGACATCGACAACGATGGGGACGTGGATATTCTGGTCACGAATAACAATGGCCCGGTGCGCCTGCTGCTGAATCAGATCGGGAACAGGCGCCACTGGCTGCTGGTACGGTTGCAAGGCGGCCCGGCCAATCCATTTGGTTATGGGGCGAAGCTGGAACTACCTCGGCCCGGTCAGCCCGCCCTCTTCCGCAAAGTCCAATCAGACTATAGCTACCTGGCAGCCAACGACGTTCGCGTCCATTTCGGCCTGGGCGAACAGGCAACCGGCGGGTCAATAAAAGTGCGTTGGCTGGATGGCCTGGTGGAGGAGTTTAGAGTGGATCGTGTGGACCGGGTTGTGACTCTACAACGAGGGCGCGGAGGCCGTCGAGAGTGACGAAATTGGGCAGAATCTCCCAGGCTGGAATACCATAGTAGATTGTCTCGCGTCTGGTCCGCTGAAGATCAATCCGCCACCCGTTGGCCACTCCTTTATACTGGCGTCGCGTTGACGACGCTGGCAACGCTGGTGCTGGAGCTTTCTCTCACCCGCATCTTCTCGGTTGTCTTTTTTTACCACTTCGCTTTCCTCGCCATCTCCACGGCCATGTTCGGACTGGGCGCGGGCGGCGTCTTGTCCTACCTGGTGGGGGCGGAAAGAGCAGGTCTGTTCCGCCGGCTGGGAATTCTCGCCATTTGGAACAGCATCGCCGCGATCGGCGCGCTGCTGTTTGTCCTGACGCGAAGCGGCGGGATGTCCTATTTCACTCTGGTGTTTGTCTATTTGGCCAGCGCCGCCCCGTTCATGCTCGCCGGAGCCACGGTATCCCTGGCCATTTCCGAGACCATTGAACGGGTGGACCGCGTATATTTCTTCGACCTCATCGGAGCCGCCGGCGGCTGTCTGGCGCTGGTTCCTCTCTTGAATTATCTGGGCGGGCCCAATACGGTGATCGCCGCCGCCGTGCTCTATGTTTCGGCAGGCGCCGTCTGGTTCACAATGGCCTTCTCGGCCAGGGGCAGGATGATTGCGGTGGTGCTCGGGCTGGCGCTGGTCACCTTGACCGGATACAACGCCAAGTACCGGTTGATCGACGTGCGCTATGCGAAAAATCAGGAACTCCGCGAGGAGGTCTACGTCAAGTGGAATAGTTTTTCCCGCATTGCCATTGCGCCGGACAACAGTCGCGCCATGACCATCATCATTGACGCGGACGCCAGCACCGGTATTGCCAGCTTCGACTTCGACCACATGCCGGCCGAGACCCGCCTCGGGCTTCTGCATCAGGGACCCGGGTTCCCGTACATGATCCGGCCCGCGGCCAAGACGCTGATCATCGGCCCCGGCGGGGGCTACGACATGGCGCGGGCGCTCGCCTCGGGCAGCAAGGACATCACGGGCGTCGAGATCAATCCGATCATCGCCGATACGATCATGCGCGGGCCGCGGTTCCGCAACATGAGCCGGAGGATCTATGCGCGGCCGGAGGTGAGGATCTTTGTGGAGGATGGCCGTAGTTTCATACGGCGCAGCGAGGAAAAGTATCAGGTTCTGCAAGCCACCCTGGTGGACACGTGGGCCTCGACGGCCGCGGGCGCTTTTGCATTATCCGAAAACAATCTCTACACCACGGAGGCGTTCCACGACTATCTGGGCCATCTTACCGAAGACGGCCTGCTGGCATTCACGCGCTGGGGATTCAAGCCTCCACGCGAGTCCCTGCGCCTCGTGACCATGGCGGTGGAAGCGCTCCGCGAGATGGGGGAATCCGAACCGTGGAAGCATATTGTCGTGGGGCGCGAGAATGTGAAGCTCATCAATGCCTGGGGCGCCACCGATACTGTCCTCATCTCGCGCAAGCCGCTCTCCGATGCGGATGTGGCGCTGGCGCGCGCCAGCATGCAAGCGGCCGGGATGCAGCAGGTGTACGTGCCCGGGGATACCGGCGGCAACGCCTTCGCGCGGTTTCTGCGCACGCCTGACCAGCAGGCGTTTCTCGATCAGTACCCCTATGATGTGAAGCCGGTGGGCGATGACCGGCCATTCTTCTTCTACACCGTGCAACCAGGCGACCTGTGGAACTACTTGTCCACCGCCACACGGAACAGCGCCGATTTCAAAATCAACAAGGCCGTGCCGACGCTGTTTAGCCTGGTGGCGGTCAGCATTCTGGCTACGCTCATCATGCTGGCGCTGCCCCCGCTGGTGCTCGGAAGCCGGCTGCCCGTGGAAAAGGGTTTGCGCTGGTATCTGCTCTACTTCGTGTTCATTGGCACCGGCTACATTCTGATCCAGGTGGCTCTGATTCAGAAGTTTGTTCTGTTCCTGGGCCATCCCACCTACGCGCTGACCGTGGTCATTTTCGCCATGCTGGTTTCCAGCGGGCTGGGCAGCTATTGGAGCCGCAAGACCGATCCGGCCAAGGCATTGGCCGCCGTGGCGGCGCTGGTGGCCGTGATGGCTTTTCTCCTGGCTCCGGTGGCACAAGCCGGCGTGGGCTGGCCGCTGGGGGTGCGCATGCTGGTCAGTGTCCTGCTGGTGGCGCCGGCCGGCTTCGTGATGGGAATTCCGTTTCCCTCCGGTCTTGCCCTGCTCGAGAAGATGCACAAGCCGTCCGTGCGGTGGGCCTGGTCCATCAACGCGGCTTCCAGCGTGCTCGGCTCCGCCATGGCCATCCTCCTCGCTCTCTATCTCGGACTGCGGATCACGCTCCTCATCGGCGGCATGATGTATGTTTGCGCACTGCTGACCTACCGGCTGACCGGACGCGCTACCGCCAATGCCTGAGGCCATGCCGGAACCCTGGCTCCGCGGACCAATCGATGGCGTCGATCCGCGGGTGTCGCCTTTGTTGTTCAGCTTCCAACAGGCACTGGAGGACTTGCGCGAATGCCTCGACGGGCTCACCGCCGACCAGATCTGGAGCCGTCCTCAGGGCCTTACGCCACTGGGGTTCCACGTGCGCCACGCAGGAGGCGCTGCCGCGCGTTTGGCCACCTACCTCCGCGGCGAATCGTTAACCGGGGAGCAATTGGAACTCATGCGCGGCGAGTCTAATCCCGGCGCAAGCGCGCAGGAGCTGCTCTCTGAGCTGGAAGAGGCGCTGAACCGCGTCGCCGCCTACGCCCGAACCATCCCCACTGCTTCCCTGGGTGAAGTGCGCCACGTGGGCCGATTGCGCCTGCCCACCACGGTGCAGGGTCTCCTGGTGCACATCGCCGAGCACACACAACGCCACGTGGGCCAGGCAGTCACAACGGCCAAGCTCCTTCGCGGCCCCGGCCAGAGGCTATAGAACCACCCCGGAGTTGCCGATTCTCCGCTTAATGCAACACCTCGCCGCCGGAATCACCTCCTGGACCGCGCCTGACTTTCTCACGGTGGGAGCCGGCAGCCTCGCCGTCACCTTGATCCCGATCCTCTTCCTTGCCAGGCGCAGGTATCTTTGCCAGGCGGCCGCCCGCTGGCCGGTGTACCCCTGCTCCGTTCTCGACAGCCGGCATCTGGTCCGGCGAATGGGAAAAGACGATCCGAGCCACCACGAATTGCTCGTCCGCTTTCAGTACACGGTGGAGGGCAAAGCCTGGGAGGGGGACAAGTACGACTTCTCGCCGGGTAGCTTCCCGCCGCAACAGGCTGACGCCATTGTCGAGGCGATGCCGGCCGGTTCCCCCACCCACTGCCACGTCGATCCCGCCAATCCCGCGCGCGCCGTGCTCCGCCCCGGCGGCTTTGAACGAGTCGGTTCGATCTACTCCCTCACCCTCGCGTTCTCCGCCCTAGCTATGGCCAGTCTTCTTTACGGTCTCTATCTTTCGCTTGCGTGATTCCGAGCCGCCCTGCTATCGTCTGGAACAATGAAACCCACGCGGCGCGATCTTCTGGGTGCGGTTCCGGCCTCGGTTGCCGCAGCCCCTCAGGCCCGGCGGCCGAACGTTCTCTTTCTCATGGCCGATCAGCTCCGCTACGATTGCCTCGGGGCAAACGGCAACGGGATCATCCGGACTCCTAACCTGGACCGGCTCGCCGCGCGTGGCGCCAACCTCACGCGAGCCTACGTCCAGTCGCCCGTTTGCGTCCCTTCCCGGGTCAGCTTTTTCACCGGACGCTATCCGCACTCGCACAAGAATCGCGTGAACTATACGCCCTATACCGGCCAGGATCCGATGCTCCAAAAGATGCTCCAATCGGCCGGCTATCAGACCGGGTCGGTGGGAAAGCTCCATTTCCACCCGCCCACCGCCGCGCACGCCCACAGCACAGGGTTTGACCGCGTCTATCTCGATGACGGCGTGAACAGCACGGATCAGTTTTCCGATTATGTCGCCTGGTTCAAGACGCGCGATGCGCGGCCCGGCATCGACCATCGCGCGGTGGCGAAGGACGTTCCGCCGGGGCGCAATCCATTCCGCTCCGTCATCGCCAAGGAAAATACACTGACGGCCTGGGTCGGTTTGAAGAGCCGAGAGTTGATACGCGAATTCGCCGCCAACCAGCGCCCGTTTTTTCTGTTCAGCTCCTTCTTCAAGCCGCATGCCCCCTACGAGTTGCCTGAGCCCTATGACCGGCTCTACAACGATGTCGAAATTCCCTTGCCGCGCCGCGTGGATCTGGATCACATTCGCACGCTCCCCCTGCCGGTGCAGAAGATGATCCTGCGATTCACGCCCCAGTACGGGATGGACCGCGGCCGGTTGCAATGGATCTACCGCAGCTACTATGCCGGCGTGACGATGGTGGATGAGGAGGTGGGCCGCATCCTGGACGAGCTCGATCGAACAGGCCAGGCGGGGAACACGCTGATTATTTTTTCCGTGGATCACGGAGATCAACTTCTGGAGCATGGCCTGTTCGGAAAGAATGTTTTCTTTGAACCGTCGGTGCGAGTCCCCCTGCTCGCCAGCCTGCCGGGGGTCATCCAGCCCGGCAAATACGACGCTCTTGCTGAGTCCGTGGATGTGGTGCCTTCTGTCCTCGATCTGTGCGGGCTTCCGGTTCCGCACCGGGTGCAGGGCCTGAGTTTTCGACCGCTGGTGTGTGGGGGATCCTACAACCGCCGCGAGTTTGCCTTCGCCGAAAACATCATGCCGGAAGTCATTACGCGGCGCGATGGGTCCGGCCATGGCTACGCCCCGGGCAAAGGGATCGATGGGATTGAGCATCCTGACGCGAAAATGGTGCGTTCGCGCCAGTGGAAACTGAACTACTATCCGGGCCATGCGGGAGAGCTCTACGATCTGGAGAATGATCCGGGAGAATGGAACAACCTATATACAAGTGCCGGTCACCAAGGAGTTGTGCGCGAAATGAAGGATGCCCTGTTGGACTGGATGATCACCTCCGATGAGGCCGATCAGATCGCGCCAAAATGGCTGCTGTAGACTGCTACTGAGCGGCTGCTTGCTGAGCACGCGCAGACAGGCCACCGGATGGCGCCAATGACGACATCCCTTCTCATCACTACCGGAATGAAAGTATACTGCGGAAGCATGCGTTTCTTCTTGTTGATTTCTCAAGTTATTTTTTTGGCAGTCTCCCTGCACGCACAGCCTCTCGACCTCATCCTCACCAACGGCCGTGTCGTGGACGGCATGGGAAACTCCTGGTACCGGGCGGACATCGGCATACGAGGAGGCCGTATTGCGGCGATAGGTTCACTGGCCGCACACCAGGCCGGCCGGACCATTGACGTCAAGGGCCAAGTGATCGCTCCGGGTTTCATCGACATGATGGGAGCTTCCAGTTTTCCACTGCTCGCTGACCCCGCCAGCGGACAGAGCAAACTGCGCCAGGGCATCACCACCATCTTCGCCGGTGAGGGCGGATCGGAGGCGCCGCGTGGTGACGAGGCGCCACGCAACGGGTTTCAATGGCGCACCTTCGCCGAGTACTTCGCTCTTCTCGAAAAAAAGGGCATCCCGCTCAACGTGGTGCACAACGTGGGCGCGGCTCAGATCCGCCGCCTGGTGATCGGCGTGGAGGATCGCGCCCCGACCGCCGCCGAACTCGACCGCATGCGGCAATTGGTGGACCAGGCCATGCGCGATGGAGCGGTGGGACTATCCACTGCGTTGATCTATCCACCAGGCACCTATGCGCGGACGGCGGAACTGGTGGCAATGGCTGAGGTCGTCTCCCGCTACGGCGGCATCTACTCCACACACATGCGTAATGAGAGCGGGAAACTCCTGGAGGCGATTGCGGAATCCATGGAGATCGGAGCCAAAGCCCGCGTGCCCGTTCACATATACCATCTCAAGGCCGCCGGCCAGGAGAACTGGCACTTGATGGCCCAGGCGATAGCGAAGATTCAGCAGGCGCGCGATCAGGGACAGGACGTCACCGCCGATATCTACCCCTACATCCGCAACGGCCTCGGCATCAGTGCTCTTGTGCATCCGCGTCACTTCGCCTCCGGCGAGCATGTCTTTCTTCCGAAGTTGGCCGACGCCTCTGTTCGCGCCGAGATCCGCAAGGAGATCGAGACCACGTCGGATTGGGAGAACTGGTACCGGCATGTAGGCAGCGATTGGGACAACATTCTCGTGGCGCAGGCCGGCGGCAAAAATATCGAGGGCAAGTCAGTGGCTGCCATCGCGAAGATGCGCGGCCAGGACGCCTGGACCGTTTTCTTTGATCTGGTCCAGGAGGGTGGCGTCAGCGTAAACCCGAAAAGCATGAACGAGGAGCAGAAATTTCTGGCCCTGCGGACTCCCTTCGTCAGCATATGCACCGATGCCCCTCCTTTGAATATCCAAACCGCTACCGGCGCTCACCCGCGCGCGTTCGGCTCCTTTCCGCGCGTGCTGGCGCAGTACGTCCGTCAGGATCACGTGATCGGGCTTGAGGAGGCCATTCGAAAAATGACTTCGCTCGCCGCCAACCGGCTCGGCTTGTATGACCGCGGCCGCATTGCACCCGGGATGGCTGCGGACCTGGTGGTGTTTGATCCGGACACCATTCAGGACAAGGCCAGCTTTACCCACTCCCTTGCATTCCCGGAAGGGATTTCGCATGTGCTGGTGAACGGCTCCCTCGCCGTGGAGAATGGCCGCGGGACCACGGCGCTGCCCGGCCGCGTGCTGCGCCACACTCGCCAGTAACCCACGCGGCGGAATCCGCGCCTTTTCACGATATACTGACAGTTTTCCAAGGAGTCCAGCCCGTGCCCAGACCCATCCCTCGCAGAAGATTTCTACAACAATCCGCCGTGGCCGCCGTCTCCGCCTCTCTGCCGGCCGCATCCGGAGCCACCGCCGCCAATGAATGGCGTCACTATGGCGGCGACGAAGGCGCCACGCGCTACTCGCCCTCGGCCCTCATCAACAAGACCAACGTCAGGAAACTCAAAGTGGCCTGGACTCACAAGGTCGGCGATGCCTCGGAGCGCCCTTCCACCCAGATCGAATGCACACCACTGGTGGTGGACGGCACCATGTTCATCCTCACCGCGCAGCTCAAGGTGCGCGCGCTGGATCCGGCCACCGGGCAAACCAAGTGGACCTTTGATCCCATGGGCGGCCGTCCCTCCCGCGGCGCTCCCGGCTCCAGCCGCGCCGTCACCTACTGGCAGCAGGGTAAGGAGAAGCGCATCTTCGCGGCCTATAAGGACTCGCTCTATTCCATTGATGCCGTGAGCGGCGAGCTCGACAACAGCTTCGCCGCCAAAGGAATTCTGGATCTCAAGCTCGAACTCGACCACGACATGACCGGGTTGACCTTCAAGCACACCTCACCCGTGGTCGTCTTTGAAGACCTCATCATTACCGGCGGTGGTGGTGGCGAGGGCCCCTACCCCGAGGCGCCCGGACATATCCGCGCCTACGATGCCCGCACCGGCAAGCGCCGCTGGATCTTTCACACCGTTCCCAAGCCCGGCGAATTTGGACACGACCCCTGGAGCGGGGACTCCTGGAAAACCTCCGGTGGCACCAACAACTGGGCCGGCATGACTCTGGATTCGCGGCGCGGCATTGTCTACGCCGGCATCGGCTCGCCTTCATTCGATTTCTATGGCGGCAATCGCAAGGGCGACAATCTGTTTGGCAACTGCGTGCTGGCGCTTGATGCCCGCACCGGCCGCCGCATCTGGCATTTTCAGATTGTCCATCACGATGTCTGGGACTACGACATGCCCGCTCAGCCCGTTCTCATTCGTATCCGGCACGGTGGCCGCGAGGTGGACGCGGTAGTGCAGCTCACCAAACAGGGATTCGTTTTCATCTTCGACCGGGACACGGGAAAACCCATCTTTCCGGTGGAAGAATGCCCTATTCCTGTTTCAGACGTGGAAGGCGAATTGCTCTCCAAGACACAACCGTTTCCACTGAAGCCTCCGCCGCTCAACCGGCAGGGCTTTCTCGAAAGTGACATCACCGCTCTCAACCCGGAAGCGCATGCCGCCATCCGCGCCGTGTTTGAAAAGAACAAGGCCGGCAAGCTTTATACTCCGGTCGCCAAGGACGGAGTCCTCATCCACCCCGGCTTCCGCGGTGGTCCCCTTTGGGGCGGCTGCTGCTTTGACCCCAAGCGTAATCTGATCTTTGTTCCGTCCGGCGAGTGGGCCAATCGTGTGGCACTGCGTGACGCCACGCCGGATGAAAAATTCCGCTATGGGCCCACGGATCGCTCCCCGGTGCTGGATCCGGAAGGCTACCCCGCCGTCAAACCGCCATGGGGTTATCTGACCGCCATCGACGCCGGCAAGGGTGAATTCCAATGGCGCGTGGTGAACGGAGAATTCCCTGAGCTGAAGGCCCGAGGGATTCCCAAGACCGGCACCCCGTTCCATGGCGGCGCCATCTGCACCGCCGGAGGCCTGGTATTCATGGCCGGCACCTTCGATGCCAAGATGCGCGCATTCGATTCCGACACCGGCGAGGTGGTCTGGGAATATCAGCTTCCTGCCGGCGGTTATGCCACGCCGTGTACCTACGAGGCAGGCGGCAAACAGTACGTCGTCATCGCCGCCGGCGGCGGCCGCGAAATGAAAAAGATCGGCGACGAATACATCGCCTTCAGCCTCTGATGCTCGCAAAGGCTCCTGCTGCACTCTTCCTGTTGGGCCTCGCGTATGGGTTCGCGCAAAAGCCGGTTCCCCCGGCTGTGGATGAAGTGCTTCCCAAGGATGCCCCGTCGCAGCCAGTCCCCTTTAGTCATAAACTGCACACGGCCCAAGGCATGAAGTGCCTGGACTGCCATCCGATTCGAGAACCAGGCTTCCAGGCCGGTTTTCCGCGCGAATCGGCATGCATGGGATGTCACGTCAGCGTCAAGAAAGAGAGTCCGCACATTCAAAAACTGGCTACGGCGGCCAAGAGCCGGTCACCCATCGCCTGGGCAAGAGTTTATTCCGTTCCTGAGTATGTCTGGTTCTCCCACACCACTCATCACAAGGAGGCCGGGCTGGAATGCCAGACCTGCCACGGACCGGTACAGGATCGCAACGTGCTGGCGAAGGAAAAGCCCACCAACATGTTCAGTTGCATGAAGTGTCATGCGCAGAAAGCTGCTCCCAACGGCTGCGACTCCTGCCACTCTTCACAGTAGAGTCAAACACCACATAGGCAACAACTACTGCGCCACTTCCCACTCAATCACAAATACCGGCACGGCCTTTCCCGTGGACCGGATTTGCAGATGCTGGAACTGATTGCCGGGCGCCGGAGCTTCTCCGATGGACACCTCCCGGGCACGGGCTGCATCGAATAAATACCGCGTCTCGAGCCACCCGTTCTGCGCGCTGCGCGGCTCCACTACGTTGCCGCGGGAGTGCTTCGGGTTACCGCTGAAAACCACCAGCCCGCCGCTGGAAAACTCCGCCGGGTACGCCGATATCCGCACCGGAACTCCGGGCAAGGCGCCGTTCACGTTTCCGATCGAGGCCAGCCCCCCGTCGATGGTCAGAGTGCCGCCGGCCGGAAGCAGTCCGGTCCAGATTATCTTGCCCGACATCGGTCCCGCATACGTGCTTATCTTGGGTGGCTCGGCCGGCGGCATCGCCGGCACCGGCCCACGGCTTGCAATGCGTTCGGAAAACAGTCCTTGTCCGGGAGGCGGGGCAACCTGGCCGCTACTGCTAACGGCTGGCGCGGCAGTGGCGGGCTTCACAGGAACCGGTGCCGGCGCCGGCTGCCGTACCGGCGCTGCCGCCCTGGCGTTCCATCGCGCTTGTAGCTCCGCGGCTTTGGCTTCCAATTGATTGTTGGATTCACCTAGCGCCTCCAGCCTGGATTGGAGCTTCTCGATTTGTGCCCGCTGCGCCTCCAATTTGTCAGAATTCTTTGAATCCGCCGGCTGCGCCGCCGGAACCGGGCCAGCGGATAAAAATCGCGCCGAGGCTTCCCCGAGCGGCAGCATTTGCAGCCGCACGGCAACATCGCCGCTGGTCCGGATGATGGGCCAACTCCCATTTCTTAAAAGCGCGGCACTCACCGGAATCTTCAGGCGCGATGCGCCGTCCCTTACCTCCAGTTCTGCCGATTGTGCCCGCAACACTGGACCCGCCGACTTGTCCCAGATCGCCCGCAACTGTCCGCCGCTCTCCACCAGATGCATGGCAACGGCCGTGTCTGGTTCCACCCTTGTCCCCGGCTGCACCAGGTAATAAGCCAATGCCGCGCAGGCCGCCAGAATTCCGGCGGCGAAAACAGCAGGCCGGCCCCACCGCGTAGCCTTGGCCGGCAGCTCAGTCAACTCGACCGGAGGCGGTTCGCCGATCCCCGGGTCAAGGAACCGGGCCTGGCGCAACCCCTGCGGCGGCCCAGCCTCAAACTCCAGCAGACTGGAATTCACCGACGGCTCTCCCCCGTCCGGACGAAAGAAAAATCCTCCGCGTGTCGGTCTTCCCTGATGCGGGCGCACCACCAGCGCAATCTGTTCCTTCTCGGGAAAGAAAAGGTTCCAGGCTCGAAGCTCTTGCTCGCCTAGCGAGATCCCGGTCCGGCTGTGCGTCACGTACCACCCTACCGGCCGCATCCCTCTCAGATCAGGTTCATAGGCATACTCTTCCAGGCTCGCGCGCCAACCCGCCTCGTCCGCCTCGGTCAACGAGAATTCCAGACCCATCCGGGGCTCGCAGGCCAGAGGCCTGGAAGCGGAAATGCGAACTTCGCCCGACTCCACGGTTCCATACAACACGCCGCAAAGATCCATGCCGCCGCTGGGACCGTCCTGGTAGGCCTCCACGGCCTCTTCCGCAATCCGGTACATCGCCACCAGCGAATACAACACCAACGGAGACCGGCCTTTCACATGCCAGATCTGGAATTCGTGTTGTGGTTTGGTTCCAAACATCAAACCCTACCGCTCGATCATACGGGATTCGAGGTGGGGGTTCAACAGCAGCCACTGGCCAGCCCTGTCCCCGCTACCCACCTGTCCCCTTTAAGATACGAATATGGCCTTTGTGACGATTCCCGCAGCGGTGGAGCAGTTTCGAGCCGGCAAAATGCTCGTGGTGGTGGACGACGAAGACCGCGAAAACGAAGGCGACCTCACCATTGCCGCCGAATGCGTTACCCCCGAAACCATCAACTTCATGGCAACCCATGGCCGCGGTCTGATCTGTCTCGCCTTAAGCGCGGAACACTGTGATCAACTCCAACTCCCGCTCATGTCTTCCACCAACACCTCGCGTTTCGGCACCGCCTTCTGCGAGGCCATCGACGCACGGGAGGGTGTGACCACAGGGATCTCATCGGCCGACCGCGCCCACACCATTCGCGTGGCCATGCAGCCCGGCGCCCGTCCCCAGGACCTTGTCCGCCCTGGCCACATATTTCCTTTGCGCGCCCGCGAAGGCGGCGTTCTGGTGCGCGCCGGGCAGACCGAAGCCGCCGTTGACCTCGCGCGCCTCGCTGGGCTTTCACCGGGCGGGGTCATCTGCGAGATCATGAACGAGGACGGCACCATGGCCCGCGTGGCTGAGTTGGAGGTGTTCTGCGCGCGTCACGGGATCGAGATGATTTCCGTCGCCTCCTTAATCCGCTACCGCCTCCGCACGGAACGAATTGTTAAGCGGATGGGAGAAGGCTCACTCAGCACTCAGCATGGCGAATTCCGCACGATCGCCTTTGGCACTTCGGTGGACGGGGAGAGCCACCTCGCTCTTGTGTTTGGGGATGTAGAAGGAAAAGAGGACGTGCTGGTCAGAATGCATTCGCACTGTTCCTATGGCGATGTCTTTGGCTCCACTGCCTGCGAATGCGGTCCCTTGGTCCGGAATTCCTTGGCCAAGATCGCCTCCGCCGGCAGCGGTGTTCTGGTCTATCTTCATCAAACCGGCATGGGATTGCGGCTCCACGAAGGCCGCTTGGTGCCCCACGGCCGCGAGTTCATGCACTACACAACAGCCGAAGGCCAGCGCCAGTTGCAGCACGAGGTGGGCATCGGCGCCCAGATCTTGTCCGATCTCGGCCTCCACCGGATTCGGCTCCTTACCAACCATCCCAAGAAAATTGTTGCCTTGGAAGGCTACGGTATCGAGATTGTGGACCAGGTGCCGGTAGGGCCTTAAGCTTAAGCCAATTCCGCCGGCTCCGCGCCCGCCGGCTCATTCTTGCCGAACATGGGGAAGTCCCCTTGCCGGCATCGCAGCAACTCGGCCATCTCGGCCTCACTGCACAACAGATCCTGCAGCGTCGTCTTCGATAGCACGTCCTCAAGCACTTGCTGCATCGTGGCCCACAATACTCGCAAGGAACAATCCACCGTATGCGAACAGCTGTCCTGCATCCCGGAATGCTTCTCACAAAACTGCGGTCCGAACAACTGTCCCCCCAGCAGGGAAAGCACCGAGGCCACCGAAACCTCGGCCGCTGGCCGCGACAAGGCATAGCCTCCGGATTGTCCTCGCACGCTCGTGACAAATCCGCCCAATCGAAGCATCCGCATCAGCTTGGCCACGTTCGGTACCGACAAGCCCTCGGCCCGGCTGATCTCCGGGATGGTCAGCGATCCGTCCTGCCCGCACCGCGCCAGGTGGAGCAGGCAGCGCAGTCCGTATTCTTCCTGGGAACTTAACTTCATCCTCTTCATAATAGCTCGCTTAAGCCCCCGTCCCGCCTCCGCGAATGACAAACTGAGGAAAAATGAGCGAGAATGGAAATTCGCTGTTTCGCCCGCGATGTTGTCCCGGGGGGGTGGCGCGCCACCGCCGACTTGCGCTAGAGTCGATGAGGCAGTTTAGAAACGCTTTGTGGACCAGATGGAGGATCCATGTCGGTTGAACAGAAAGTAAAAACAATTATCGTAGAGCAGTTGGGCGTGGATGAGGCGCAAGTGGATGGCACCGCCTCCTTTGTCGATGACCTGGGAGCGGACTCGCTGGACATCGTCGAACTTGTCATGGCCTTTGAAGAAGCCTTTGACCTCGACATCCCCGACGAAGATGCGGAAAAAATCGGCACGGTGAAGGACGCCATCGAGTACATCAAGGGTAAGTCAGGCAAATAAGCCGCGCGCCGTCCAGCCGCGGTGATCCTGGCGCGAGACGGTTAATTCTTTACGGAGTATTCATTTGTCTCGAAGAGTTGTTGTTACCGGAGTGGGCCTCTTGTCCCCACTTGGCATGGGCACGGAGGAAACCTGGACCGCTCTCCAAGCCGGGCACAGCGGGATTTCCACCATCACCCAGTTTGATGCGACCGCTTTCAATAGCCGCATTGCCGGCGAAGTGCAGGGCTTCGATCCACTGCAGTGGATCGACAAGAAGGAATCGCGCAAGATGGCACGGTTCATTCAGTTCGGCGTCGCCGCTTCCGAGTTTGCAATGAAGGGTGCCGGCCTTGTCGTGGATGCATCCAACGATGAGCGCGTCGGCGTCTACATTGGCAGCGGCATCGGCGGATTCGAGGTGATCGAACGCGAGCACCGAATCTATCTGGAAAAGGGCCCAAGCCGCATTTCGCCCTTCTTCATCCCCGCCACCATCATCAATCTTGCCTCCGGACATGTATCCATGCGGACCGGCGCCAAGGGACCCAACTCCGCTACCGCCACCGCGTGCACCACCAGTGCGCACTCCATTGGGGACTCCTTCAAGATCATTCAGCGCGACGACGCCGATGCGATGATTTGCGGTGGCGCGGAGGCCTGCATCACTCCCATGGGAGTGGGCGGCTTTGCCGCCATGCGCGCCCTCTCGCAGAGAAACGACGAACCACAGAGAGCCAGCCGGCCCTGGGACATCGGCCGCGACGGTTTTGTGGTGGGAGAAGGCGCTGGTATTCTCGTGCTGGAGGAGCTCGGCGGTGCGCTCCGGCGCGGTGCGCCGATCCTGGCGGAAATTGTGGGTTATGGCATGAGCGCGGATGCCCACCACATGACATCCCCGCCCGACGATGGCGACGGCGCTTTTCGTGTGATGCGCAATTGCCTGCGGGATGCCGGTCTACAGCCGGATCAAATCGATTACATCAATGCCCATGGTACTTCCACTGATGTGGGTGACCGTATCGAGTCCTATGCGATCAAGAGAGCCTTTGGCGAGCATGCCAAGAAGCTGGCCGTCAGCTCCACCAAGTCCATGACCGGCCACCTGCTGGGCGGCGCAGGCGGCCTGGAAGCCGGTATCACCGTCCTGGCGATTCGCGATCAGATCGCTCCGCCCACCATCAACCATGAGCAGCCCGATCCGGCCTGTGACCTGGACTACATTCCCAACACCGCCCGGGCGATGAAGATCGATCACGCTCTGACCAATTCGTTTGGCTTCGGCGGCACCAACGGCTGTCTGATTTTCAAACGCTTCACTGAATAACTTTGAATAATTTTCGCGGAGGGCCCAAATGAAGATTCTGGTGGCCATCAAGCAGGTGCCATCGCGCGATTCCCAATTGCGCCTGGGCGCCAGCGGCCGATGGATTGATGAGACTGACCTGGCTTCGGAGATCAACGAGCCGGACGCCTATGCGCTGGAAGAGGCGCTCCAGCTCAAGGAACGGCATGGCGGCGAGGTGGTCGCCTTGTGCGCCGGCCCTGCCCGCGCCACCCAAACCATACGGGAAGCGCTGGCCAAGGGCGCTGACCGCGCAATTCACATTGAGGAAGAAGACCTCGGCCGGTTCGACCTGCTCGGCGTGGCGCGCCTGCTGGCGAAGGCCGCCGCCGGGGAGAGCCCGGATCTCATTCTCACCGGTTTGCAGTCCGACGACTTAGGCTACGGCCAGACAGGAGTGGTGATGGCCGAACTTCTCGGCCTTCCCTCCGCCACCATCATTATGCAAGTGGAGAAAACCGATTCCGGCATTCGAGTGAAACGGGAACTCGAGGACGGCTGGTTCCAGCACATGGATATTCCGCTCCCGGCGGTGCTCACCATTCAGTCAGGCATCAACAAACTTCGTTACGCGACTCTGATGGGGATCAAGAAGGCCAAGTCCAAGGAGGTGAAGCGCCTCACCTCCGCCGATCTTCCGGGTGCGGACGCCCCTCCCGGCATTTCGCTCGAGCGTGTGTACCTGCCCCAGCGCGCCAAGCAGACCACGCTCATTCCTGGCACGGCCAAGGAGCAGGCTGCGAAATTGGCCGAGATCCTCAAATTCGAGGTGCGGGTGTTATGAGCATCCTGGTAGTGATGGAACAATCGCGCCTCGCCTGGCATCGTATGAGCTGGGAGGCGCTGGCAGCCGGTCAGGAATTGGGCCGCCAACTGAACATGCCCGTCGCCGCCGCGGTGCTGGGGCGGGGCATCGGCGCGCTGGCCAATGAGCTTGCCGCCAAGAAACTCGAGAAGGTTTACGCCATTGAGCATGACCTGCTGGAATCCTACACAGCCGATGGTTACACCGCGGCCCTGGCCGGCTTGGCCGCGCAGGCCAAACCCGCACTGGTCCTGTTTCCGCACACCTATCAGGTGCGCGATTTCGCGCCGAAGCTGGCCACTAGGCTGGGACAGGTACTGGTTAGCGATGTGGTCCGCGTGCGCCTGGAGGGCGGCGCATTAGTGATGGTGCGTCAGTTGTTTCAAGGCAAGTTGAACGCGGACTATAAAGCCTGCGCCGGCGGGCCGCACTTTGCCTCCATTCAAGCGGGCGCATACCGCTCAGAGATGGTGGAGGGCGGTTCTGCGTCCGTGGAAACGGTTGCGCCGGATTTGAACGCCTCCGGCATTCGTGTGAGGGTGGAGGCCCCATTCCGCGAATCTCAGCGCGCCGTCGATCTCACCGCCGCCGAGCTGATCGTTTCCGTAGGCCGTGGCATCAAGGAGCAGGACAACATCGCCCTTGTACAGGAGCTGGCGCAGGTGATGGGCGCGGAACTGGCGGCATCCCGCCCCATCTGTGACAACGGCTGGCTTCCGATGGAGCGGCAGGTGGGCAGTTCCGGCCAAACGGTTTCTCCCAAGGTCTACCTCGCGATAGGCATTTCCGGAGCCATCCAGCATCTGGTGGGCATGAAGGGATCCAAAGCCGTTGTTGCCATCAACAAAGACGCCAATGCCCCTATTTTCGAGGTGGCCGACTACGGCATCGTGGGAGATCTGTTTGAGGTGGTTCCGGCGCTGATTGCAGAGGTGAAAAAGGCCAAGGGACTGGCCTGAATCCCGTTGCCCCGGATCCTTTACTGAGAGTTGCTGATGAGGTAGAGTGACCTCAGGGAGGCTGCTCGATGAAAGCGACGAAAGCAGTGTTGTTCATCTGCGGCGGTATCTCATTTTCATTCGCTCAGGACGTGGCGTTATCGGCCAGGTTAGTCCTCGCGGATGAGCAGATCCGTGTGCCATTTCGATTCGAGAACAAACCCATTCCCAAATGGCAGAACGGCTTTGTTATCGCCTACGATAATGAAACCGTTCCTCCCCATGTGTTTTTGTTTGATAGATCCGGACGTATTGCAGTTGATGCTCCAATATCCATTCCGGAGGCGCACCAAGTCATGGTGATGGACGTCGCCGTTTCTTCCACTGGTAGGATTGCCGTTACGGGGAGTGTGACCGCGGGGGTTGAGGGGACTTTCCTCGTGTTTGTTTCTCCCAATGGGAAAACAGAAAAAATGGTGCGAACCGCGCCGTTCGCCTTGGCGCGGATGAGTTTCTCCAGCGATGGAACCCTCTGGGCGGCTGCACGCTATATCCCCACACCAGGTACCTCGGAGCCGGAACCCGATCACGACGTGATACGGCAGTATGGCCTTGACGGATCTTTCCTGCGTTCCATGGTCGCCCGATCGAGCTTCCCCGGTCAGAGGCACCCCATCCAGTTGTCGTTTCTCTGCGCGAGTGCCGATCGGGTTGGGTTTTATTCTCCTGCATCGAGTGAGTGGCTGGAGATTGCCACCTCTTCCGGTCAGGTCACGGGCCGCTGGAAAGTAGTGGATAATCCGACCCGCGTAAAGGGGGCTGCGATGACCGCTGCCGGCGGCGTCTATCTGAGCACACAAACACAACCCCGTGCAGCCAGCTTCCTCAAACTGGACCGGGCGGCCGGGAGATTTGTTTCACTCGACATATCCGGCGTGGTCCCCACTGCGGAGAGGGCCTTTGCCGCCGTGCTGGGCGCTGACGGGAACCAATTGGGGCTTGCCACGACACTGCCGGATATCGTTTGGGCATCGGTGCAATAAACGGCATCCGCGCTACCGGCATTTCCCGCGCCATTCAGCAACTCTGCGAATCCACTGGTATGGATATTATAGCCATACTAGTATGGGATAATCGTATGTATGAAGAAAACCTTCAACATCGATGACCAGCTCTTCAAAGAGGCGAAAGTGGCTTGCGGTGCAACAACCGATACGGAGACAATCCGCTTGGGGCTGGAGGCGCTAATACGGCGCGCAGCCTACGAGCGCCTTCGCTCTCTGCGCGGCGCCGAACCCCATGCGCGTGACGTGCCGAGGCGTCGCGAAAGGCCCTCCTCCAAACGAAGGGTCACGTGATGGTACTGGTGGACACATCGGTGTGGATTAAATTTCTTGCCAACCGACCTCCTTACGCGGGCGAGTTGGACAGACTCTTGAGCCTGGATGAGGTCATGGGCCACGATCTGGTCTATGGGGAACTCCTGATCGGCGACGTCGGAGGCCGCCGGGAACTCCTGGCCTCCTACGAGCGGATGCGACAGGCGGAAGTTGTTCCGCATCGGGACGCCGCCGCGTTCGTCCGTGACCGGGACTTGTGTGGCCGTGGTGTGGGCTGGATAGACGTACACCTTCTGGCGTCCGCCTTGGTGGGGCGATTGCGGCTGTGGACGGTTGACGCTCGTTTCTTCGCACTGGCTGAGGCGCTTGGTGTCGCCTACGAGATCCCATCATCGAACCGGCGGGATTTGTCCTGAAGCGGCATGCCCGAGTTTCTCTTCCGGATGCCTGGCGACGACTTCGAGCAGTGCCCTCATCCCGCCCTAACGCGTAAAGAACTCCGTCACGCCTTTCCACTTCCGATGCAACAGCTCGCCAAGGCTCAAAAAAATGGCGGCGGCCAGCAGTCCCGGCCAAAGCGTCATGGAAGAGGGGATTGACCGCTCACCGGCATCGAACACCTGCGCGGCCGATGGAGAGAACCTCCCTCCTGTGAACGTCGAAACACGCCGTAATAAGGCTTCGTTGGATCCATATTCGGTCAACTCTTCTTCCGCACGGTAATAGCCGGTTTCCGGGAATGCACGCGATTCCGACAGCGGTCGCACGCGGAACAACCCCCGCCGGTCGCCGATTCTCACCGTGCCCCGATAGGAGCCTTCGGCTACTTTCTTGACCGGGATGGGCTGCCGGAATCCGTCCGGCCCGAGCGCAAATATGTCGGGCACTCGCGCTGGTTCCGGCGTCTGGCGTGACAGGTGATACTCGGCCACCAGTTCTCCGCTCGTGTTGTCAAAGCTGAGCGAAGCCTCCCCCGAACGCGCATGCGGAAGCAGGTCGCGGAATACATTCGCCCAGAACCGATCGAACCCGCTCCAGCCCACCCAGTCGGACGCCCACCGGCTCTTGGCATCCGAGGTGAATACAGCCGAGCGGCCCAACCCGTTCTGCCATCGGACCAGCAGCGGATCCTTGCGCTCCATGGAAAGTATCGTGTCGGCGGACGGTTTGGCGATGAACCGGACATACCCTTTTAGCGCCGGCGCGGTCTCGATGCCCACTCCATCCAGAATTTCCGCCTGCTTCACCACTACTGGAATCAGCGGTTTTTCAATCGCCGTCGATCCGGTATGTTCCATCACGTCGCGCAACAGGATCTGCTCCAGCCCGGACGGGTCGGTCAGAAAGTAGGACTTGCCCTTGGCGAACGAGGCCACTTTCTCCAGATAGGCCCGATTCACATCCTGCCCCAGGCCCACCGTGGAGATGGTCACCTTTTGGAGCGCCGCCTCCTTCGCCAGTGCGATGCTGTCGCCTTCCTCCGAGATGCCATCGGTCAACAGCACCACGTGCTTGAATGTGGCGGTGACGGGGACAATGCGACGGAAGGATTCGGCCAGCGCAGGTGCGATCTGCGTACCTCCATCAGGCGTAATGCCGGCCACCAGGCGTTTGATCAGCGGACGGTCTTCGGCGCGCCGGATGGGAACAGCCCATTGGAATGAGTTGTCGAAAATCAACACGCCTACCATGTCGATGGGGCGCAGGTTATCGATGACACCGATGGCCGCGATGCGCGCCAGCTCCATCTTCTTGCCTTCCATCGAGCTCGACTTGTCCACGATCAGCACCACGCAGGTGCCTTCCGGCGAGCGCGGCGGCGCCAGCTTTGCCGGCAGCACGCGATCCAACGCGTCCTCCACCTGCTTGTTTTCTGCATACACATTTCGCTCCCCGCCGATCACCAGCAGCCCGCCGCCTTGCTGTACAAAACTTTCCAGGTCTGCTTTCCGCGCCGGAGGGATGGATTCCAGGTCCCAGTTGTTCAACGCAACAATTTGGAAATCATGCAGTGAACCCATGTACAGCTCGCGGCTGGTCTGTATGTCGAATTGGGCCGCTTCCAGCGTCTTGATCAGATGCGCGTCAGCACCCGGCGGATCCAGCGACAGAAACAGCAGCTTCGGCCTCTGCAGGGCGATCGCCCGGGCAAATCGAACCTCGCCCAACCCCTCGGCCTTAACGCTGCCGGTCAGTTCCACCGCTCCACTGGATCCAATGCTCGTGTGAAGCCGGATCAGATTCGAGCCCGCTTCCAATGCCGCCTGGCTGGTCCCGAGCGGCTTTCCTTCCGCGTTCAGTTCCACCTCCGCGCGGATCGCCTTCGGGCTCGTCACCGCCAGATCAATGGCGAATCGCTCTCCGCTAAAAACCAGCGAAGGTAATTGCACCAGGTCCAGCCGCAGCTCCGGACGCTTGCGCCCCGCCAGCGCGTAGGTGTCGATCGGAATTCCTAACTGGCGCGCCTGGTAGGCGGCGCGAACCAGGCTGCCGCGATTCTCCTTGCCGTCGCTGATCAGAACAATCCGGGGAACCATGCTGGATGGCAATGACCCAGCCGCTTCCTGCACCGCGGTTTCGAGGTTCGAAACCCGGCCCGCCTCTCCGGCCGTGGCCCGCAAACGGAAATTCCCGGTCAACTCAGATGGCAGCAGCTCCCGTGTCTGGCGTGCGAAGGGCATCACACGCAGCCAGTGCCGGCCCCGTACCTTTTCCAGTTGTACCGCCAGCGAGGAGGCCCGTTCCAGATCCGTCTCTGAAAGGCTCGCGGACGTATCGGCAAGCAGCGCCACGGCTACCTTGGTTTCCCAGACTGAAATTCCGGGCTCTGCCAGCGCCAGCAGCACGCAAAGCAGCGATGCTGCTTTGAGAAGGAATCCAGCTCTCATGCCGCCGTTTCTCCATACCCAGGCGCACCAGAGCAGGGGCAGCAGCGCAAAGAGCAACACCCAGGCCCGCTCGAAACTCATGAGGCCCTCCGCACTGGAGCTGGCTCGTTGCTAACCTTGGCCCGCAGCCATACTTTGGAACTGCTGCTCACGTTGACCGGGGAGAACCACAACCACTCAATCAACAGCAGGATTGCCCCCGCCAAGGCCAGCCACCTCCAGAGATCATAGCTGCCTCCGCTCGTCGTACCTGGCTTGGGCACCCCTCTCCGAACTCCCGGCGGGGCTTCCCAAACCGTTTCCGGAACGTCGGGCAGAACCAGGGAATGGACCTGCTCTCGATCCCCGGCCGCCACTCGCACCGTTCCAGGCCTGCCCGAAAAAAAGCGCAGCGCGCCACCTTGGACGGTGAAGGGCAATTCACGGCCGTCCTCCTCGCGAACATGCACCTGGGCCAAATCGAGGTCGGAGGTAACCGGAACGTTCACTTGGCCCACGCCCGAGGCGAACAGTTCCCAACGGCGGAAACTTTCCGGCTCCATCCAGCGCAGGATGTTGGCGAACAGCAGCGGCACAGTCAGCTCATAGCGCAATGCGCCGCGCATGGGATGGAATCCAATCACCACCATCTTCCCCTGGCCGGGGGCGGAAGTTGCGCGTGCCAGCAGCACGGGCCCAGCTTCAATCTCGGCGATCTTTACGTCCTGCGGGGTGGCCGCGAATACCTGCGTCGATTCCAATCGCAAATCCTGGGCGCGCAAGCCCGCTGAGAGCGGGTGGTCCGGACGCCATCTCTGGACCATCACGTTGTTCACGATGCTCATCACTCTTGCTGGAGACCGTTCCGCCGGCGGCTGTAGGTAGATCGCATGCGCCTTTCCGGTCTTGGGCGGTACGTAGCTGTCGTAGATGACGATGCCGGAATCCTCACCACCGCCGCATTGTCCGGTAGGGCGGTATGTAGCCAGAATGTTCGGATGCGCGTCGAGCAGTGGGCGCAAGAGCCCAGGCTGATCCGAACACACCACCACTGCCAACTGATCCAATCGCGGCAGCTCCAGCACGGCGCGATCGTCGGAGGCAAGCGCGTTGCCGCGGGACCGTATCCGTGCCTCCAGCATACCCGCCGCCCGTGTCCGCAGCGAGAAAGCCGTGTCTGTTTCTGTTCCCGCCCCTAGCCGGATCGTGCGCGAGCCCGCCGGTGCGCCGCCGAATTGCAATCCGATCTCCACGTTCTGTTCCCGCGCTCCATAGTTGCGCACCGAAACGAATATGTTCCACAGGTCGGCCTCGGACGTGGACCGCCGCAGCCCGATCTTTCGCAAGCCCACATTGTCCGGCTTCCCCTCAACCGGCAGCAGCCGGAGGTTGGGCGGCGCGTCGATGTTTTCCTCTGAGGTCACGCGGCCTGCGCCGGCATACACGATTTCGCCGGAACGCCGCCCGCTTCGTCCTTGCACCTGACGCGCAAACTCCAGCGCCTGCCGCAGGTCCAGCGCGGATTGACCTGGCTGCGACAGCCCGATGGCATCTTCTATTTTCTTCCGGTTGGTTTCAAATGCCGTGGCCGGCGTTGCCAGCGCGTCCGCCCGGATCAACATCACCCGGTCCTGTCCCGGCAGCGCGCGCAAGTACGCGATCGCTCTTGCCTTGGCCTGGTCCATCAGCCGGACCCCGGCCGCGCCAGGGCTCGAGGCCGCCATCCAAGCCGACGTGTCCAGTATCAACACATGGTCCCGCGCGCCGTCCTCCCGGCTCCCCCATCTCAGTTGCGATAGGGCCAGCAGCAGGCACGCCAGCGCCGCGAGTTGCAGCAGCAGGGAAGGCCATTGGCGGATACGCCGCCGTCGTGTGGATTCCACCGGACGGCGCGCCTGGGTCCAGAATCGCAGGGTGGCCACCTTCAGACTGCGGCGCGATCTGTCCAACAGGTACAGCGCCACCACCACGGCGCTGGCCGCGCTGAACAACGTCAGGAACTCAGCCAGGCTGAGGTTGAACAGAAACACCTACCGTACTCCTTGTGCTGAGGCGATTGGTCCGAAGATCGCCTCTTCCACGGGCACCGAAGTGGGGATGCCGACGTAGCGGCCGCCGTTCCGGAAGGCCACCTTTTTCAGTTGCTCGGAGTAGGCGTCGAACCCATCTGTATAGCGCTCGCGCGCTTCCGCGTCGAAATCCAGATCCAACTTTCGACCGGACTCGACGTCCTCCAGTTCCAGCTCCCCTTCCCAGGGCGGAGTGCGGTCTTCGTCGGACCACACCTGGAGCAGGAGTAACTCGTGGCCAAACTCGGCCAGATATTGGAGCGGCTTCTCGCAGTCCTCCTCGCCCAGGAAGTCAGACACGATCACCAGCAGTCCCCGCTGCATGTATCGGCTCACAAACTGGCGCGCGGTCTGCAGGAAGTCCGATCTTCCCGACGGGCGTAGTGAAGAAAGATAGTTGGCCGCAGGCGAAAACCGGTGCCGGCCGCCGGAGCAAATGTACGGTTCGCCCAGACCAGAGGCGAACGGTAGGATCACCATCGTGTCCAACCGCACCAGGCCGACATAGGCCAGCGCAGCCGCCAGCCGCCGCGCGTAATCGAACTTGATTGCGCCCGGCTCCGCCATGCCTGTATCCGCCATGCCTGTATCCATGGATGCGCTCGTGTCCAGCAGCAACCGCACCGGAACCCGCGGCTCAATTTGAAACATCTTGAGAAACAGTTTTTCCAACCGCAGATAGGCGCGCCAGTTCACGGCCCGCAAGTCGTCTCCGTGGTGGAAATGCCGGTGATCGAGAAACTCCTGCCCGGGTCCGGAAAATCGGGAACTGTTGTGCCCGCCCACAAGCCCGGGAAACGACTTCCGCCATCGTATGGTGAGCCGCTCCAGCTTCTCCAGAAACCGTTGATCGATCAGGGACTGCTTTGCCAAACCGCTTCTCCCGCTACCGCGCCGCGGCCATCGCGTTGATCAATTCGCTCAGCAGCGTGTCCGGCGTCTGCCCGTCGGCGTGCGCGTCGAAATTCATGATGATGCGGTGCCGGAGTACGGACGGCGCCACCGCGCGTATGTCGTCGATGCTCAACTGGAACCGCCCCCGTATCAGCGAATACACCCGTCCACACTCCACCAGCGCCTGCGCGCCGCGCGGAGAACTGCCATAGCGGATGTACTTGCGCGACAATTCGTGAGCCTGCCCGCTGCCCGGCTGCGTCGACATGACCAGGTCAATGGCAAAGTCCTGTACATGCGGGGCCACCAATACTTGCCGGCACACCGAGCGCAGCTCCAGGATCGCCTCCCGGTCGGCCTGCATGCTCATCTCCGTCTCTTCCCTTTGGATGGTCCGCTCCACGATGCGGTTCAGTTCTTCACGGCTCGGATAATCCACTAATACTTTCATCAGGAACCGGTCCAGTTGCGCCTCCGGCAACGGGTATGTGCCTTCCATCTCGATCGGATTCTGCGTCGCCATCACTAGAAATGGAGACTCCAGATGATGCGTCACCGTACCCGACGTCACCGTCTGTTCCTGCATCGCCTCCAGTAGAGCCGACTGTGTCTTGGGCGTGGCGCGATTGATCTCGTCGGCCAGCACCAGATGCGCGAAGATCGGCCCGTGCTGAAACCGGAATCCCTTGCTCCCGCGCTCATCCGTCTCGATGATCATGCTGCCCGCAATATCGGCCGGCATCAGATCCGGAGTGAACTGGATCCGGGAATATTTCAGGTGCAGTACGCGGGACAGTGTTCGCAGCAGCGTCGTCTTGCCCAGCCCGGGAACGCCTTCCAGCAGCACGTGGCCGCCCGCCAGCAGGCAGATGAGGACCCCGTCGATGACATCCTGCTGCCCGACGATGATCTTTGAAATCTCTTGGTGAATCCGGTCCAGCAGCGCGACCGCGTTTTGATGATTGACTTCAGTTGGCACAAAACCATTCTATTCCATGAGTCTATTCCATGAGCGCGCATGTCTCGGAATGGGCAGGCCCCTGGAAGGCAGAGGTAGCGCAACGATGGGTCTAGGTCAGGTTGGCAACAGCCACTCGTTCGCCGAAAGTAGTGGCGAAATGCCGCACAATCTGCGACATCTCTTCCAACGCTTTACGCGAAGCGGTTTCTGAAAAATGCCGGCACACCACGTACCACAGGCTGAGAGCCTGAAAGTCCGCACGCAGCAGGAGACACTCCGGAGAAACCGCAACCATCCCCCTCTGCCGCCTTTGCTGAAAAAGACCACTCAGGATTCGGTAGTCGCGGTCGAGCGAGCTGTGAATTCGTTCCAGCGTTTCCTTCTTGGCCGTGGCCAGTTCACGCTCCACCGATAGGAATTGAAGCTGGTTGGCGGTTGCCATCCTCCCGGCGTTTTCTTCACCGGTCTGTGTGCTCAATATCAGCGAGCAGGTATAACGGAACCAGTAGCAGAACATCGCTGCTGATATTCCGATTACGATGATGCTGGTTAGCACGCAAGCTCTCCCATAAGACTCAACTTCGATCCGTTTGCCCACCGATGTACATAGCTCATCTTAGCGCCATGCCATTCTGTAAACAACAGAAATAAAGGTACTAAGTAACTATTCCCAAAGTACTACGTGGCAAGAATGCTCACGAAAATCGCATCCCCTGTTTGCCCTTGCCTTCCCGCCTCCAAATCGTTGCGTATGACTCTGTTATGTACTCGCTTGGGCCGTATCCCATCCGCCTTGCCGTGCGGTCAATCCAGCCCGGGCTTCCCTCCAATTCTAAAAACACGCCTGCCGGCGTCTCGTCGAGCATTGCGCATCCGCGCTCGCCCGGACGCCGGTATTCGGTCCGATACTTCTCATAGAAGTAGGAAGCTCGCAGCCCGGCTTCCACCAGAATCCTTTCCAGCGCCGCACCATCCGCTAGTCCCGTTTCCACCTCTTCCCGAACCTTGTACCGGTCTCCCTTGCCACCCGGTCCCTTGAACGTCGCCAGCCATTTCGAACCGCAACGCCGCAACCGAACTATTTTCTTGTCGCGCCGCAAACGCCCGTCCGCGGTGTCGAACAGAACGTTGGTCTCCAACACTCGCCTCTTGCTGACATGAAAACCTGCCTGCCGCAGCTTCCTTTTTCCAGAGGAGGCGTCCGCCAGGCGCAGTTTGATCTCCGTTTCAATTCTGGGTTTTGCGGCTTGATCCATGCTCTGGCTTCCAGAGTAGCATCGGAGAGGAAGTGACTTCTCTAGTGGAATTATCTTGCTAAGAAGCCCTAGATGGCAGGCGCCTGACGTCACTCAGGGCGGATTGGCGGGGGGTTTTTTCCAGCCTGCGTGGGCCACTCCCCCCCGCCCGCCCGCCATTCTTCAGAACCCGGTGACCCTCGGCTTCATTCTGGCTCCGCTCGCTCACTACCCGATTTCTGCAAAGATCGTGGCCATACCCTATACACCCAACGAGGAAAGATCTGCCTACATGCAGCCGCATCCGGATTTGGTGATGAACTCCGAGCCGGTGGTTCTTTCTTGCCGGAGACATCCTCTGGGTGCCCCTGGGTGCCCCGGCAAGAGAGTATAGAAACCGGAGTATCATGATCTAATGCGCGCCCGTAGCTCAGTTGGATAGAGCGTCTGGCTTCGAACCAGCAGGTCGGGAGTTCGAGTCTCTCCGGGCGCGCCAGCTAACCTCTATCCAGTCAATTGATTGTGCTGGATCTTGGTACACGCTCCAATTCCTCACTCTGCCGACTGTGCCCAATTTTGTGCCCACCTTGCGCACTTTGTGCCCTCTCCATCGCATCCAACACCGTCTCGCGACGAGGGTGAACGTAGCGCCGGGTCGTGGCGAAGTCGCTATGTCCCGCCAAGTACGCCAGTGTGTAGGGGTCCATCACAGCCGCCCATCGGGTCAAGCAGGTGTGCCGGAAGGTGTACGTAGGGAAATAGGAAACCTCGGCAAGCTCGCAGGCGCGCCGATGCCGCTTCTTGAGTGTAGATTGCTCAATGTGGCCGCTCTTTGTGGGTGCCGGGAACACCCATTCAGATGCAGCACCCAACCGTCGCATCTCAACTATTGACGCAGCGCGTGCCGGTAGTGAAATCACCCGGCGCGCGTTTTCCGTCTTGCCATGCGCAATGTGCAATCCACCGTCCCGAATTTCCTTCCACTATAGACGGTAGGCTTCATCCTGTCTCAGCCCGCAATCAAGAAGCATTGTGGTAACGTCGCGCAACAGATACGGGTCTTGCGGTTTGATCGGCTCGTCGCCCCTCTTCATGGCCCGGATGCCTTCCAACGCGTGTTCGTAAGCTTTGGTGATTCCATCCCCAAAGACATTGGCCGATTTCAGATAGTTCCCCTGTTCGGTGGCGGAGAGCACACGATCCCGCCGCTTCTCCCCCGGAAGCATCGACACGCGGGGAAGAGCCCTTCTCGACCTTGCCCCCACTACGGTGCATTGCAGGGGACGTTTGAGACGATCCTGATTTCGATAATGCTCTCGATCCATACGACGGTGTTTACCACCTCAAAGATAACAATCTTGAAAGTGTTCGGCAAAGACGACACATCTGCACAGGAGTTAGCAAATGAATAGGAGTTAGCAAAGAACCTTTCGGATAGTGTGGACCATTTGATAGACGGTCTTCGGTCCACCACTATTAGGTTGATCGCATTCTGGCATTTGATCTCTGCTATCGGTTGGCTGTAGGTTCTCGTTGTATTCCGGCACTCCTCAGAAGGGTTGCGAAATTGGAGACCAACTGACAAACCTACAGGAGTTCGGCCTTGTGCGGTTGCTTGCATCAACCCGCCAGCATTTCCCGGCAAGCCCGCAAGAGTTCCCGATACTGCGCCAGTTCCGCTTTGGTCCGCTTCGAGTAGTTCCCGTGCTTCGTGACGGCCCGCCGGATACGCTCGATTCCTTCCGCCGTCTTCGGGCCTGTGCTCAATCCGCCGTGAAGCCGGCAACGCCCGTTCCCCATTGCGGGACACTGGCAAGGCGTCCCGCGTCTGTTCTTCGCGCCGCATCGTGGAGCCTTTGTGAAATCCCCGGACGGGTTCCCGTTCTTTAGCCGTCCGCGTCGCATGTCATGGGGTGATGGTTGAGGCATGGCTATTGACCCCTACTCCCAGGGACTCGGGAAGATGTTCCCGTTCTGGTTGAACATGGTTCGCTCCACCGGCATCGGCATCGGACGGCCCGCTTCTTTGGGCGAGCCTTGGCTTGGGGTCGAACGAGTCTATGTGTGAGCAGCCGCCCGACATGTAGCAGAAGATCACATGCTTCACTTTGGGCGGAAAGTGCGGCGGGCGGGCGCCTGCGGGGGGTTCCGCTCCCGCAAGACCGGCCAGCGCCAGCATTCCGAAGCCTGTGGAGGCGCGCTCCAGCATTTGACGCCGCGTGAATTTCGGATTGGAGCCGGTTTGTTGTGCAAATTGGCAACTGGAATTTTCCGCGCGCCGGAAAGAGATTCCCTCCTGCGGGAAACAAAGGTACACTGAGGGAAATGAACACCGCTCGATACGTCCACTGGCAGAATCAGGGTATGTGGCTCGGCTACTTCGAGGAGTTTCCCGATTACATCACCCAGGGTGTGACCTTGGAGGAACTACAAGAAAACCTCCGGGATCTATACACGGAGCTGACAAGCGGGAACATCTCCGGCGTTCGACGCATCGGAGAGTTAACCTTTGGATGAAACGGACGGACCTGATCCGCAAGCTGGAAGAAGGCGGGTCTATCCTCGTGCGCCACGGCGGAAACCACGACTGGTATAGCAATCCAAAGACCGGCCAGTCTCAGCCAGTTCCAAGGCATCGGGAGATCAACGAGTCGCTTGCCAAGCACATCCTGAAGAAACTTGCGAGTTGAAAAGCACGTTTAGCTGAGAATGTCCCGGATCACGTTCCCATGCACGTCGGTGAGCCGGAAATCGCGGCCTCCGAAGCGGAAGGTGAGGCGGGTGTGGTCGAGCCCCAACAGGTGCAGGATGGTGGCGTGGAGGTCGTGGATGGTGAGAACGTTCTCCACTGCGTAGTAGCCGTACTCGTCGGTTCCTCCGTAGATGGTTCCGCCTTTGACTCCTCCTCCGGCCAGCCAGAGGGAGAAGCCGAACGGGTTGTGGTCGCGGCCGTCGGAGCCTTGTACGAATGGGGTGCGGCCGAATTCACCGGACCAGATGACGAGTGTGCTCTCCAGGAGTCCGCGCGCTTTGAGATCCTTGATGAGCGCGGCGATGGGCTGATCCACATGGAAGGCGTTCTTGGCGTGGTTCACCTTCAGTTGCCCGTGCTGATCCCAGGAATTACCGCCGCCGAGTCCCTTGGGCGGCACGATGGTGAGCTCGATGAACCGCACGCCGCGCTCCACCAGCCTTCGCGCGAGCAGGCACTGGAGTCCATAGGCAGCGGTTCCCTTATTCTCCGAATCGAGTCCGTAAAGTTTCTTTGTGGCTTCGGTTTCGCCCTTGATGTCTACCAACTCCGGCACCGCCGATTGCATGCGGTAGGCGGTCTCGTAGTTCCGGATGGCGGCCTCAATCTGAGAATTGCCGCCAGTGTCGCGCAGGGACTCGCGGTCCATCTCGTTCATCCATTGCAGACGCTTTCGTTGCAGCGCGTCGGGCTCCTTGGGTTGGATGTCCTGGAGCGGCTCTGCGGTCGGGATAGAGAAACGAGCCTTGATGAACAGCGGGGAGAAAGCCATTGCTGAAGGCATTGATTCCGCCGAGTGGGATCTCACCGCTTCCCAGAACGACGAATCCGGGGAGATTCTCCGACGCGCTGCCTAGGAGCCTGTCCGAGAAATGCGACGCGACGCGCCTGAAATCCGAGCGCTCGCGCAGCACGAATTCTTCGCCGGACGGTGGCTCCGGACGTGGGCGCAACCGATTTCGCCCCAGGACCGCCTGGAAGGGTGATTTTGAACGAAAATCATTCGTCGATGCCTCTCAGCAGGGTTGCTGGGCTGCGTAGAGCCGTAGAATGTTGTGCGTCAGGCACAGCAGCGCCCACTCCCCTTTCACTTTCTCTTTTCCACGTAGCAAGAATTGGCGAAACCCGCGCGCTTGCTTGATCTGTCCGAACACCGGTTCGACAACGGACTTGCGCGCCGCGTAGACGGCCTTGCCCACCTTGGTCTGCAGCTTCCGCTTCATCCGCGATCCACCTTGGTCGCGCCTTTGGGCAACGGACCGCGCTTGCAGGGCAAGCGATGCTCGCCATGCTTCTGCTTACCCGTGGCGATGAACCCGTCGATC
>ORMF010371406.1_pt1 | contig 39807 bp, 37 predicted proteins | sample 1779871 | NCBI WGS metagenome assembly ORMF01 (sample SAMEA104232316, study PRJEB22302) | groundwater metagenome | biome: forest; feature: aquifer; material: groundwater | place: USA | collected 2011-08-07 | depth 5.4 m
CTCGCCACGTCCTCGATCCAGTAGGCTTCGGGAATGTTGGTGGCGAGCTGGCGCAACTGCTGCTCGCTTTCCCTGAGCGTGGCTTCCATGCGCCGCCGGTCGCTGATGTCGCGCCCGATCGTGACGATCATCCACCGGTCGTTCACGTGCACCGCCCGGCGATCGAGCTCGCTCCATCCGCCGCCGTCGTCGCCCGTGATGTAACGGCTCTCGGTTCTTGTTCCCTGCTTGCCGGCGGCGATGACTTCGTCGTACTCGCGCCTGAGGCTTTCGTGATCCACGCCGAGCAATTCGTGCGGGCACTTTTCGAGCAGTTGCTCGCGGTTGTAGCCGAGCCGCCGGCAGGCGGCCTCGTTGACGTCGACGAATCGCATGCTGGCAACGTCGGTCAGATAGATCGAATCGCTCGAGGCGTCCATCGCCACGCGGAATTGGCGCAGCTGGTCCGCCGCGCGCTTGCGATCGGTGATGTCGGCTCCCACGCCGGCGATGCGGTACACCTCGCCGCGGTCGTCGCGCACCGGATGGGTCTGCACGTGCAGCCGGCGCACACTGCCGTCCGGGCGGATGATCCGGTACTCGTGGTCGACCCCGCCCCGCGGCGCAGCCCGAACGTCGGCCGACGCCCGGTCGACATCTTCCGGGTGAATGACGGCGAAAAAAGCCTTGCGGTCGGGCGGCAGCGGCCAACCGGTGATTTTCTCCCACGCGGGGCTGACGTACAGGATCCGCTCGCCGTCGGTTTCACGCAACCAGTAGATCCCCTGCGTGTTCGCCGCGAATTCCCGGAACAGACTTTCGCTCTCGCGCAGCGCCTGATCGGCCTGCACCCGACTCTGCCGCGCGCGCAGCGACTGGATGCCAAACGCGATGTCACCCGCCAACTCTTCGAGCAGCGCGACCTCCTCGGCATCGAAGCGGCGGACTTCGGGCGAGTTGATCATCAGTACGCCGCTGCAGGACTCGTCGACCAGCAGGGGCAGAGCGACCCCGGAGCGGAAGCCGTGCGTCGCGGCGAATTCGCGCCAGGCCGCGTACTCGGCTTGCGCGAAGTAGTCGTCGATGGCCTTGGGGCGCCGGGTCCTGATTGCGGTACCGACAGCGCCGCGTCCTTTCGGCGCATCGCTCCACGTCAACTGCAGGTGCTGAGCCTCGCCGAGCGCGATGCCCGCGGCGGCGACCGGTCTGACAGTCTTCTGCTCGTCGTGCTGCGCAAATCCGATCCACGCCGAGCGATGGCCGCCCTGCGCCACGACGATGGCGCAGATTTCGCGCAGCATTGTCGGCTCGTCCGCGGCATGCACCAGCACGCGAACGCAATCGGCGACGATCACCCGCGCACGCGTGAGTCGCTGCAGTTGCCTCTCGGCGCGCACCTCGGGCGACATTTGCGCGGACGCGCGGCGCGCCGGCCTACCACGCAACGACACAGTTTTTCCCGCGGCGCTTTGCCTGGTACATGCGCGCGTCGGCCTTTTCGACGAGCGCCTGCCACGTCGCCGTCCCATCGCGGTCTTTCTCCGCAAGCCCGATGCTCGCGGTCACTGGAGCACCATCGGGACCCGCACCGAAACCCGCCGCGCGCATGCGCTCGCACGCCGCCGCGGCCTGGTCGATGCCGGCGTGCGGCAGCAGCACGATGAATTCCTCGCCGCCCCAGCGCCCGACCATGTCGCCGCGCCGCGATGCCGAACGCATCCGTTCAGCGAACTCCATCAAGACGCGGTCGCCCGCATCGTGGCCGTGGTTGTCGTTCACACGCTTGAAATCGTCGAGATCGAGGAACGCGACCGCCAGCGGCGTTCCTTTGCGGACGGCGTTCGCGAAGTGCAGCTCCAGCAGCGTTTCCATGCTGCCGCGCGAGAAGCACCCGGTGAGCGGGTCGCGCATCGCCTGCCGCATGAGGCCCCGCATGAGAGCCAGTTGGTTCGCGCAGGCCACGCCCGCGATCGTGGCGGCGAGCAGCAGTTGCCAGCTTCCCGCGAGCCATTGGCCCGGCGCGGCGTGCCACAGGCCCGACCAACCGGCCGCCGCATGCCCGAGCCACATCAGCCCCGCCAGCGCGAGCGATTCCGGCAGGGTCAACGGGAACAGGGCGAGGCCCATGACCGCCATGACCGGGATGAACGCGTACAGCGCGATCAGCGGCTGCGCATGCGCCGCCGCGGCCTTCGAGGAGATGATCTCGCCGAGCGAAAAGACGAAAAATCCGGTCGCGATCGCGTACAGGAGCGCGAGCGACGCGTAGGCGTCGCGGAGCGTGTCGCGCCTCGCAAACGAAACCGCGAGCCATGCGAAGGCGGCGGCGGCCAATACGCGAGCGATCGCCACGACGGCCGCGGTGCCGAGCGGCAGGAGCAGCAGGTCCACGGCGATCCAGCCGAAGGTCAATGCGGCGGCCACCGCCGCCACCACCCTCGCCCGTGAAACGATCAGCGCGGCGCGCCGCAGTTCGAGCAGCAGCGGTTGCCCGCCCGGCTGCAGGTGCGCCTCGAGGTCGCCGAGCGGCACCCAGCGCCGCAACAGGTTGCGCAGCAGGCGCGGCACGCCGTCGCTGCCGGCGGGCGCCGCGCCGGAGTCGGGGGACGGCCTGCCCGCCAGCGCGGTGTTCGAATATTCCATCGTCATGATGCGACCTCCGGTTCAACGGGCCGGGCCGGCGAGCGACGCGATCAATTCGGGCAGCACCACGCCGAGTTCGTGCTTGGCGACGCATTCCTCCGCGCCCATGCGCAGCGCCGCGGCGCGATGCGCGGGGCTGTCGTGCAAGGTCATCATCACAACGCGCGGCGGCGCAGGCGCGGCGCGCAGGCTGCGAATCAGCTCGAGGCCGTTCATGTTCGGCATCGAGAGATCGGTCAGCACCAGGTGGGGGCTCGACTTTCCAATCCGCACCAGCGCCTCGGCCGCCGAATTCGCGCAATCGACCCGGTCCACCCCGGGCAAGCCGGCGATCATTTGCCGCACGGCCTTCAGGAATTGCGGGTTGTCGTCAACCACCAGCACGTTCAAGTGGCTCATGATTCACCTCCTCCCCGTAGCAATGCTGATCCCCCCTGAATGACAGGCTAGACGAGAACTGCAACTTGGACAGTCAGGAAATCTCCACAAACCTGTCAGGTGCGCAGCATCGCGGGCGGCAGCAGTCCGGCGATCGCCGGGACGAGATCGCTGTAGGTCCGGCTCTTGGCGACGAACGCGCTCGCACCCGCAAGCGTCCCCGCGTCCCGGTAGATCGGCTCGTCGTGGCTCGAATGCATCACCACGCGGGTGTCCGGCAGCAGCGCCTTGAGCCGCCGCGTCGCCTCGATGCCATCCATCCCGGGGAGCGAAATGTCCATCACCACGACGCGCGGGTTCAAGCTCGCGCACTGTTCGAGAGCCTGTTCGGCCGATTCCGCGCCCACCACGTGGCACGCGGGAAACGCACGCGACAGAAGCAGCCGCACCATCTCGCGCGTAGGCGCGTGATCCTCCACGATCAGGACGGTCGCACCCGGCGGTTTTTCTTCTTTTGCCAACGGCCTCTCCTGACGGTATGGCGCATGTCCGACACGACGTCGCGCGACCATGCGCCGCACTCTAGGGTGCCGCAGCCAGCCTGTCTGTCAGGAGTTCTGGACAACAGAAACGCCAACGGCTTCAACAGGTCATTCGAGCGAGGTCAGCCCGTGCTGGATCGCGAACTTGACCAGGCTCGCAATGTCGCCGAGATGCAGCTTCTGCATCACGCGGCTGCGGTAGGTATCGACGCTCTTCGGCGAGAGGTGCAACAGGGCCGCGATCTGCGCGCTCGAATTGCCTTCCGCCACCAGTTGCAGCACCTGCCGCTCGCGCGCGCTCAGGCGACTAAGCGGGCTTTCTGCGGCGGATCGCTCGACCAGGTCCGCCATCATCTCGGCGACTTTGGGGCTGAGATATCGCCGTCCAGCGTGCACCGCGCGCACGGCGGCGACGATCTCGCTCGCCGCCGATTCCTTCAGCACATAGGCGCGCGCACCGGCTTCGAGCGCATGGAACATGTGCTCGGCACTGGAATGCATCGACAGCATCACGACGCGCGCGTGCGGTGCGCGCTCGCGGATCTCGCGCGCCGCCTCGATGCCGTTCATCTGCGGCATGGCGATGTCCAGGATCACGACCTGGGGCTGGAGTTGCGCCACCTGGCGCACCGCCTCGCGCCCTTCGGCGGCGGTGCCCACAACGCGCAGGTCCGGCTGCGCGGCGAGCAGGTTCGCCAGGCCTTCGCGCAGGATGGCATGATCGTCGGCGATGAAGACCGCGATCGTCATGCGGCGGCGATCGGCGGGCGCTGCGCAAGCGGCAGTTCCACGATCACGCGCGTGCCCGCTCCGGGCGCCGACTCCACCCGCAGCCGCGCGCCAATCGCCTCGGCGCGCTCGCGCATGCCCACCAGCCCCAGGTGCCCGGCGGGCGGCGGCGCGCTGCTGTCGAACCCGCGCCCGTCGTCGGCGATCGTCAGCACCGCGCCGTTGCTGCCGGTTTCGAGCCGGACCTCCGCGGCCGTCGCCCGCGCGTGCTTGACCGCGTTGTTGAGCGCCTCCTGCGCGATGCGAAAGAGCGTGATCTCCGCCACGCGCGCAAGGCGCGGCTCGAATTCGCGCCCGCCCACTGCGACCGCCAGGCCGGCGCGCTTCGCGACCAGCCCCGCGAGATCCTGCAGCGCCGCGAACAAACCCAGCTCGTCCAGCCCCGGGGGACGCAGCTCCCCCATCAGGTCGCGCACCAGGCGACCGGTCTGCTCGATCAGCGCCGCGCAATCCTCCGCCTGCGGCCGCACCCGCTCCAGGGCCTGCGCCGGCAGCGCGCCCTGCATCAGGCTCAGGGTGAGCCCGAGCGAGGACACGTTCGAGCCGATGCGGTCGTGCAGCTCGCGGGCGAGGTTGCGGCGCTCGATCTCCTCGGTCTCGACCAGGCGCCTCGAAAGATCGCGCAGCTCTCCGGCGTAGCGCTGCGCCGTGCTCTCCGCGCGCTTCCTGCGGTCGATGTCCTGTACCACCACCACGACGCCTTTCGTCGGATCGGGTGCATCGATCGCGCTCATCGTGAGGTTGGCCCAGAACGTCGTGCCGTCGCGGCGCCGTTGCCGGACATCGGCGTCGTGCGTGTCTCCCCGAGCCACAGCGGCGTAGGCGTCGCGACCGTACAGCTCGTAATCGGCTTCGTCCGTGTACAGCGGCCGCGTCGATGACCCGGCGAGCTCCGCGTCGTCGTAGCCGAACAGATCCGCAAAGGCGCGGTTGCAGCGCACGATCTCCCGGTCGCGGATGAACGCGACGCCGACGCCGGCGCTGCCGAGCAGGGTACGCTGTTCGGCCGCGGTGCGCAGCGCCGCGAGACCGTAGGCGAGATCGCTGGCGAGTTGCTCGAGGAGCACCACCTCCTGCGCGTCGAAGACGCCGGCTTCCGCCGAGGAGATCGTCAGCGCGCCGAACACCTCCTCCGCATGCTTCAGCGGAAGGCCGACGAACGACCGGTAACCGCCCGCCAGCACCTGTTCGCGCCACGGATCCATGCGCGGGTCGCTGCCGGCGTCGTGCACCACCGCCGGCGCGCCCGTGCGAATCGCGGTGCCGGTCACGCCGCGGCCGCGCTCGACGTCGTCCCAGGTCGCGCGCAGCGACTCGATATAGTCGTAGCTGGTTCCTGCCCAGCCGAGCGGCCTCACAGACTTCACCGCATCGCGCTCGGCGGCACCCACCCACGCCATGCGGAAGCCGCCCACCTCGACGGCTATCCGGCAGATCGCCATGAGCAATTCCCGCTCGTCCGTCGCCCGCACCAGCGCCTCGTTGCACTGGCTGAGCATGCGCAGGCTGCGGTTGAGATTGCGCAACTGCACCTCGGTCTCCTTCACCGAGGTGACATCCTCCTTGACCGCGACAAAATTCGTGATCCTGCCCTGCTCGTCGCGCAGCGACGAGATGGCCTGCCTGTCCCAGTACAGCGTGCCGTCCTTGCGCCGGTTGCGGATCACGCCCGACCAGGTTTGTCCCGCGGCGATCGTGGCCCACAGTTCCCGGTAGACCGCCTCGGGCGTGAGACCGGACTTGATGACGGCGGGGGTTCGGCCGCGAACCTCTTCCAGCTCGTACCCGGTCACTGCGGTGAACTTCGGATTGACGTATTCGATGCGGCCTTCGGCGTCGGTGATCACCGTCGAGGCGGGACTCTGCTCGAGCGCGTGCGAAAGCTTGCGCAGGCGTTGTTCGGCCTGCCTGCGCGCCGCCTCCTTCTCGAAATACTCCAGCGCGAACGAGACGTCCACCGCCATATCAGTGACGAGCGTCGCGAGTTCACCGTCGAAGAAATCGCTCTCGCCCGCGAAAAGCGTCAGCGCGCCGGCGACGCGCTCGCCCACGCGCAGCGGAAACGATGCGGCGGCGCGATAGCCCGCCGCGCGCAGCTCGCCCTGAATCGGGGCGAGGCGCGCGTCGCCTTCGAGGTCGTTGCAGAAATAGGCGCGATCCTCGCCGAGGGCGATCTCGACCGGAGCGCGCGGCGGCCGGCCGAGGCGGAAAGGCCGCACGCGCGCGAACCACGCTGGCCCGGCGCCGAACCACGCTGCGGGCACGACTTCGTCGCCCTGCGGCTCGAGCAGCCCGATCCACGCCATGGCGAGACCGCCCCTCTCCACCGCGATGCGGCAGATGGTGCGGAACAGCTCGTCGCGGTCCTCGGCCCGGACGATCGCCTCGTTGGTTTCGCTCAATGCGGCGTAGAGCCGGTTCAGGCGCGCGAGGCGCACCTCGGCCGCCTTGCGCTCGCTCACGTCGCGGATGATGCTCTGCCAGAAGCGCTCGCCGGCCGCCTCGAAGAACCGCCCGCTGATTTCCACCGGAAAGACCGAGCCGTCCTTGCGGCGGTGCAACGTCTCGTAGATTCGCCCTCCCTGCGCGGCCATCTGCTGGCGGTCGCGCTCAAACTCGGCCAGCGCCTGCGGTGCGCGGAAGTCGCGCGCGTGCATCGCGCGCAACTCCTCGGGCGAATAGCCGTAGGCGCGCACCGCCCGATCGTTGGCTTCGAGCACCCGCCCCTCGCCATCCATCAGCAGGATGGCATCGTGCGAGTGCCTGAACAGCACCTGCAGCCGCTCGGCGAGATTTTGGCGCGCGAGTTCCAGGCGCAGACGGCTGGATTCGAACGCAGCGCGCTGGCCGCTCCACCACAGCCAGACCGCCAGGCCGGCGGCAGCGATCAGGACGACCACCAGCGCAACGAGAAACACCGCGAGCGAACGGACCGGCGCATACACCTCCTCCCGGTCCACTTTCACCACCAGATGCCAGGTGGTGCCGGTGACTGGAAGCCCCGCGGCCAGCACCGGCACACCGCGGTAGTCCACGCCTTCGACCGCCCCTTCGCCGCCGCGGCGCAGAATCATCGCGCCCACAAGACTGGTGCTCGCCATCGGCGCGCGCAGGCGCAGCGCAGCGTCGCCGCGGTGGCGCAGCTCGTTGAGATAGATGACCTCGCCGCCTGCCACGCGCAGCAGCAGCGCCTCGCCGCTGCGGCTCGAAGCCGACCATGACTGGAGCAGCGGATAGAGGTACTCGCGCGCATCGAGCTGGAAAACCAGCGCGCCGATTTCCCTGCGCCCCGCCGCCGAAGCAACGTAGAGCGGCGCTGCGAGATCGATCCCGGGCACGGACTCGCCCTCGGCGCCCTCCCAATGGATATCGGACATCGCCAGCTCGCCGCCGCCAAGCACGCCGAGCGCCAGCGCCCGCTCGTCGGGCGTGGGGCCGTCGGCAGGACCGGCGGCGAGGACCGGGTTTGCGTCCGCGTCGAGCAGCATGATCGCGCGGTAGCGCCCGAGGCGGCGGAAATCGTCCAGGCGGTTGCGCAGCGTGTCCCTGAATTCCCCGGCCGGCTGCCCCTCGGCCAGCCAGCGCGCGAGCATGACCGTGAAGGCGGGCGCGCCCATCATGCGCTCGGCATCCGCCCGCCTCTCGCCGAGCCACGCCGATACCTGTTTCGACTTGAGCGACGCGACCGCGTAGAGGTCGAGCTGCGTGCGGCGCTTGATCTCGGCGCCGAGCCGCTCGTAGGCGATCACGCCGCCAAGCAGGACGGACGCCGCAAGCCCCGCGAAGACGAGCAGCGGTGCCCACCTGCGCAGGAACCCCTGCCCCCTGTCGTGCGATTCCGCAGCGGCTTCGGCCATGAACCCCCATCGCGCACAAGCATGCGACAACGATCAGGCGGGGATTCGGCCTCCGAACAGCGGCGCCCGCAGGGTTTCGGCGGGTGCGCGCAAATACTTTACCTCAAATCACGCAGCCGGGCATTGCTCTGGCCCCATGAAATTGTCCGTACCAGAGTCGGCTCCTATTTCGGCGAGGAGTTCCGCCGATTGCACCGCGTCCTTCGCAACGTCCGCGACGTTGCGCCGGTGCGCGCGCGCGTAGCGTCGCAGGCGCTCGAAGGCTTCTCCGGCGCCCAGCCGGTGGCGCTCCATGAGAATGCCGACTGCCACGCTCACGGCACGCTGCGCCTTCAGCGCAGTCTTCAGGTGCTGCTCGGAGTTCCTGAGCGATTTCAGCTCCGCGGCGCGAGCCAGCGCCGCGTCGACAGCCGCCGCGAGCTGCCCGCCGACCACCGGCTTGACGAGGTAGCCGATGGCGCCATCGGCCACCGCCTGCTCCACGATCTCGCGTTCGTCGAACGCTGTCAGGAACAGCACCGGCGGCCTGCCTGCCTCGCGGATCGCGCGCGCCGCCTCGATGCCGGACATCCCCGGCAGGCGCACGTCCATCACGACCAGATCCGGGTCGAGTTCGCGCGCCAGGCCGAGCGCTTCCTCGCCCGAGGCGGCGCGCGCGACGTCGTACCCGCGCGCCGCCAGCTCGTCGCCGAGCGTCGCGAGGATCAGGCGGTCGTCGTCGACCAGGAGGATGCGTGCAGTGGGCGATTGCATATGGCAAACATGATAGCGCAGCGCGCGCGAGATCAGATGTCCCCGACCACTGGCGGCGAAAGCACGAGCCGCGCCTCGACGCCCTGCGGCTCGATCTGGCGGAAGCTGAGGCGCGCCCCGGCTTGCGGCAACAACGAACGGGCGAGCGTAAGGCCGGTGCCGAGGCCGCGTGCGGCGGCGAAATCGAATTCAGGGGGCAGCCTGCCGCAGGCGTTCGTGATGCTCACGCTCACCTCATCGCCATCGCGCGCGAGCGCGATCCGCACCGGCTGCGCCTGGTCGCCGCGCGTGCACGCCTTGATTGCGTTCAGCACGAGTTCGTTCACCACCAGCGCCACGGCGACCGCATCCTGATCACTGAACTGCACTTCCTGCCAGCCGGGCAGCCGCTCCACTGTCAGGCCGGGGACCGGAAACAACGCGGCATCGTACTGGGCAACGGCGTCCACCAGCTCGCACAGTTTGACTTTATCGTCGCTGCCCGCCGCGTGCAAGCCATGCAGCGCGGCGATCGCCGCGACGCGCGCCATCGCCGCGTGCATCGGCTCTTCCAGCGCGTCGTGCCCGCGCGCGAACTGCTGCAGCAGCCCGATCACCCCCTGGAGGTTATTCTTGATGCGGTGGTGCACTTCGCGCACCAGGACATCGCGCTGGCGCTGGAGCGCTTCGGTGCGCCTGCGCTCGGCTTCGCGCTGGGCCGTGATGTCCTCCGTGGTGCCGAAGGTGAAGAGGATTGCGCCGGCCGAGTCGCGCACCGCAGCCACCGTGACGCGCCCCCAGACGTTGGTGCCGTCCTTCCGCAGGTAGCGCTTCTCCATCGAGAAATGCGGGATCTCGCCTCGATAAAGGCTCTGGCGCAGGTCCTCGTTCGCGTTCACATCGTCCGGATGCGTCACCTCGGCGATCGACAGGCGCAGCATTTCCTCCGCCGTGTAGCCGAACAGCCTGCACATCGCAGGATTGACCAGCGTGTAGCGCCCGTCGGGACCGGCACTGGCGATGCCGAAGGGCGCATGCTCGAACAGGACCCTGAATTCCTCCTCCCGGCGCCGCAGTTCGGCCCTCGCCCGTACGCGCTCGCCGATATCGCGCACGTTCACCACCACGATGCGGCCCGCCGGGTCGTCATCCGGGCGACCACCGAGTGCCTCGAACCACCGGAAATCGCCGTCCTTGTGCCGGACGCGCAGTTCGAACGGCACGACCGAGGCGGGGTCTCCGAACAGTCGCTGCAGGCCGGTGAGCGCCTTGGGCGCATCCTCCGGGTGCACGAAATCAAGCGCCGGCGCGCCGAGCCCCTCGTCCGGTCGATACCCTAGCGAGTGCGTGATGGACGGGCTGGCGTAGCCTAAGCGCAGCGACGCGTCACACTCCAAGATCACGTCGGAAGAGCGCTCGAGGATGGAGCGCATGCGCGCCTCGCCCTGGCGGCAGTGCTCCTCGGCCTGCCGCAGCGCGGCGGTGCGCTCGGCAACCGTTGCTTCGAGGTCCTGCCGGAGCTGCAGCAGGGCCCGCCGCTCGCGCTCGCGCCGCGCGATCAGCCAGACCGCGCTCCAGAGCGCGGCGAGCCCGGCGACGCGGTTCGAAACCGACATCCAGAGCGGCGCCTGCGGCTGCGAAAGGAAGTGGTCCGTGACGATGAGCACGCTCACCAGCGCGGCGTAACGGACCAGATGGCGATCGCCGGACAGCCGGCAAAGCAGGAACATCGGAAAAGCGTAAAGAATCCAGGTCGCCACGCCCCAGGGCGTCTGCAGGTCGATGGCGAACACCATTGCGGTCGCGAGAAGGACCAGTCCGTGGCGCCACGACAACGCGTTAACAGCCAAGCCCTTCATCGGTCTCCCCCGCGGGCGACCCATCCCGCAGCCCCGGTTCTCAAGCGTGTACAGGTTCGCCTCGGCTCGGGCGTTCGCTGCTCGCGCCACACATAGAGTACCTGAAGGCGCAGCGATGCCGCCCACCGCCGGCGGCGCGCTCTCTCTGCGCTCGCTACCGTCCACGGCATGGATTTCCTGTTGACGTGGAACTTCCGCCACATCAGCAATGCCGAAATGAAGGCCCACATTGCCGCCGCGGTGGAGGCGGCGGGATACGAGTGTCCGGTGATCTGCTCTCCCGAAGAACTCCGAGGCGAGGAATGATGAAACCCGATCCCGTAGTGGAATCCGTGCGCAAGGCGCGCGAAGCCCATGCCGCGAAGTTCGGCTACGACCTTGCGGCGATCTGCCGCGACTTCAGGGAGCGCGAGAAGGCCGCGGACCATCCCCTGGTCCTGCGCGCGCCGAAGCCGCGACTGAAGAAGACGGGAAGCTAAGCCCGCCCAGCTACGCGCAGGGTTGGCGGAGTGAGAGGGATTCGAACCCTCGGAGGGATGGCATCGCGTCAACCGTCTCGAGTGGGAAAGCGCTCGGGCGCGCCCGAAGATAAACGACGCGGCTGCCTCGGTTGCGCGTGCTTGACGCATGTATATACAATTATGTAGCATTCAACGATGGAGGTAGAAGTTGCGGGCTTCGATTGGGATGCAGGCAACCGGGCAAAGTGCCAGAAGCACGGCGTGTCGGTTGCGCAGGTCGAGGGACTTTTCAGCAGACCGTTGCTCATCATCCCCGATGCTTCGCATTCACATAGCGAGGAGCGCCTTCGGGCGATCGGCAAGACCGCAAGCGGTCGATCGGTCTTCCTGGTCTTCACGATTCGTGTGCGTGCCGGCAAACGGGTCATTCGGCCGGTCAGCGCGCGTTACATGCACAGAAAGGAAGTAAGACACTATGAAAAAGAAAATCCCGACGTTTAAGACCGACCAGCAAGCCGAGCGGTTTGTCGCTACGGCCGATCTGTCGAAATACGACCTCTCCGGCTTGAAACCGATGAGGTTCGAATTCGAGAAAAAGAGCGCGCAATTGAACATGCGTGTGCCAAGGGCGCTGCTTGAGGCCGTCAAAAAACGTTCTGCAATGCGCGGAATCCCCTACACGCGGTTTGTTCGCGAAGCGGTGGAGTCGGCCCTCTCTCGTCCCGAGAAAACGGGATGAACACCACTTTGAGGTTCGGGGCCGGCTGACGGCACCGGTGCCGCGGCAAGACAGATCGTTGCGCGAAATTCTGGCGGAGTGAGAGGGATTCGAACCCTCGATACGGGTTTTGCCCGTATAACGCCTTAGCAGGGCGCCCCCTTCGGCCACTCGGGCATCACTCCTGATTTCCGTCGCGGGCCTGCCACCCGCGCCGCGCAGTTTACTCCTGCTCGAGCTCGAACGCCCGGTGCAGCACGCGCACCGCGAGCTCGGCGTACTTCTCGTCGACCACCACGGTGATCTTGATCTCGGAAGTCGAGATCATCTGGATGTTGATGCCCTCCTCGGCCAAGGTGCGGAACATCTTGGCGGCGATGCCGGCGTGCGAGCGCATGCCCATGCCGACGATCGAGATCTTGGCAATGCGCTCTTCGCCCGTCACGTCCTTGCACCGGATGTGCGGCTGCACCTGCTCGCGCAGGATCTTGAGCGCCTTGGGCAGATCGCCACGCGCTACGGTGAACGACAGGTCGGTCATGCCGTCGTGGCTCACGTTCTGCACGATCACGTCGACTTCGATCTCGGCGTCGGCGATCGGGCCGAGGATCGCGTACGCGATGCCGGGCTTGTCGGGCACGCTGTGCACGGTGATCTTCGCCTCGTCGCGTTGCGCCGCGACCCCGGAAATGACGGCCTTTTCCATCGCCATGTGCGGATCTTCCTCGAAAGTGATGAGCGTGCCGGAGCGGGCTTCGGTCTCGACCGGCAGCATCGGGTCGGTCAGACTGGAGAGCACGCGCGTCGGAACCCGGTACTTGCCGGCGAATTCGACCGAGCGGATCTGCAGCACCTTGGAGCCGACGCTCGCCATCTCGAGCATTTCCTCGAAGGTGATGGTGCGCAACCGCCGCGCCTCCGGAACGATGCGCGGATCGGTCGTGTAGACGCCGTCCACGTCGGTGAAAATCTGGCACTCGTCGGCCTTCAGCGCCGCGGCGATCGCCACCGCGGAGGTGTCGGAGCCGCCCCGGCCGAGCGTCGAAATGTTGCCCTGCTCGTCGACGGCCTGGAATCCTGCGACGATCGCGACGATGCCCTGCTTCAGGTCGGCGCGCAGCCTCGCTTCGTCGATCGAAACGATGCGCGCCCGGGTGAACGCGGAGTCGGAAAGGATCTTCACCTGCCAGCCGGTGTAGCTGCGCGCCTTCACGCCGAGTTCCATCAGCGCCATTGCCAGGAGCCCGATGCTCACCTGCTCGCCGGTGGAGGCGACGACGTCGAGTTCGCGCGGATCCGGGTTCTTCTGGATTTCCTTCGCGAGCGCGATCAGGCGGTTGGTCTCGCCCGCCATCGCCGAAGGTACGACGACGAGTTCGTGTCCGGCCGCCTTCCACTTCGCCACGCGACGCGCGACGTTTCGGATCCGCTCGACCGAGCCGACCGAAGTGCCCCCGAATTTCTGTACGACGAGCGCCATTTTCTGCTTTTCGAAAGAGCGCGAATTTTACCGGGAAACGCGGGCGGCTTGCGGATCGCGCGGGCGAAGCTTCGGCGCGAGTTGATCGCGCGCTTGCTAATTCGGCGCTCAGCTACCGAGGAAACGACGCAGCCAGGCGCTCGCCACGTCGACCACCGTCACGATCGCGATCATGGCGAGGATCAGCGTGGAGGCTTCATGCGTCTTGAACACGGAAAGCGAGACGTAGAGCATCTGGCCCAGTCCGCCGGCGCCGACGAAACCGAGCACCGCGGCCATGCGGATGTTGTACTCCCAGCGGTAAAGCGCGTACGAAACGTACTGCGGCAGCACGACCGGCAGCGTGCCGTAGAGAAACGCGACCGTCGCCCCGCTTCCGGCGTTGCGCAGCGCCGCGGCCGGTTCCGGGGGCGCATTTTCCAGGGTTTCGGCGAACAGGCGGCCGAGGACGCCGGAGGTGTGCACCGCGAGCGCGAGGCAACCGGCAAACGGCCCCAGTCCGGCGGCGAGCACCATGAACACCGCCCAGACGAGTTCCGGAATCGCGCGCAGTACGTTCAGCACGAGGCGCGCCGGCGGCCGCAGCCATACGCTCCAGCGGCCGCTTGCCGGGAGCGCAAGCAGCGCGCCGCCCGCCGCGGCAAGGATCGTGCCGAGCGCCGAGATGGCGAGCGTTTCCGCCACGCCGCGTCCGGTGCGCGCAACGAACTCGGGCGACAGGTCGGGCGGAAAGAATCCTGCGGCGAAGCGCGCCATCTGCGAAGCGCTGTCCCCTGTGAACAGGGCGATGAAATCGACGCCGAGATACGCGAAGCTCGCGGCGCTCGCGGCCACTGCTGCGGCCAGCACCGCCCAGGGGGCCGCGATAAACGGTCGCGCGCTCATACGAGCACCCGGCGCAGGAGCGCGCTGACGCCGTCCGCGATCATCACCAGCGCCAGAAACGCAAGCAGCATCGTCGCGACTTCGCCGCCCGCGAGCATGCGCATCGACAGTTCCATCTGCTGCCCGAGCCCGCCCGCGCCGACGAAGCCCATCACGACGGAGGCGCGAATCGCGCATTCCCAGCGGTACACCGTGTACGACACCAGTTCGGGCAAGGCGACCGGAACGATGCCGTAGGCGAACGCGTGCACCCGCGCGCTGCCCGATTCGAGCAGCGCTCGCGCCGGTCGCGTGTCACCGGACTCGAATATCTCGAAATACACCTTGCCGAGCATGCCCGCGTAGCTGATCCCGATCGCGAGCACGCCTGCCGCGGCGCCCAGGCCGACGGCGCGCACGAATAGCAGCGCCCACACGATCTCCGGGATCGATCGCATGAAGATCAGCACGGCGCGTACCGGCAGGCGCGCCGCCAATCCGAGCCAGGCATGGCGGGCGGGGCCGATTCTCGAAGTCGAGAGCGATTCGCTCACCAGCATGGCGAGCGGCAGCCCGAGCAGCACCGCAAGCGTCATGCCGGCCGTCGCCAGCGCGAGCGTCTCGATCGTCGAGCGCAGGACGAGCGCGAGGAATTCGGGCGAGGTCGCGGGCGGAAAGAACGTCGACAGGAATCGCCCCATGACGGCGAGCGTCCCGGGGTCGGCGAGCTTGCGCGGATCGAATTCGGCCAATTCGATCGCGGGCCACAGCAGCAGCAGCGCGACCGCAACGAGGACCAGGCGCGTCCCGAGCGCCGGGTCGCGAGGAACCGGAAGGACCGCGGCGCTCACCGGCACAAGGGTGGTGCGCCCGCCACCGCGCGGGGGCGCGCATCCGGAAGCGCCACCGGTTCGTTATCCTGCGTCGGCACCACGCGGGATTCGGCGGCATAAAGCTCCCGTAGCATCGGGCGCGTGACGCGCGCGGGCGGCAGGTCGAACGCGATGGTGCCATCGCGCAGCCCGATGATTCGCGGAAACCACTTCAGCGCGAGATCGACCGCATGCAGGCTCGCCACGAGCGAAACGCCGCGCGCCTGCGCCTCGGTCGCGAGCACGCCGACGGTCAGGTCCGAAAGCTGCGGATCGAGCGCGGAGACCGGCTCATCGGCGAGGATCAAATCGGGCCGCTGATAAAGCACTCGCGCCACTCCCACGCGCTGCAGTTGACCGCCCGAGAGCCGGTCGCAGCGGTCGAACAGGCGCTCGTCGAGATCCAGCCTCGCCAGTGCCGCGCGCGCCCCCGCGATGTCCAGCGGATGCGCGAGCGATGCGAATCCCTTCCAGAAACCCCATGCACCGAGCCGTCCGGCGAGCACCGCGGTGACCACGCGCTGCCGCGGCGGCAGCGGCGGCGCCTGGTGTACCGTCCCGATCCGCGCGCGCAGCCTGCGCAAGGCGGGGCGCGCCAGCCTCCAGGGATCCGATCCTCCGATCGTCAGGCCGCCGCGAGTCGGGCGCAGCGCAGTGCCGAGCACCCGCAGCAGGCTCGTCTTGCCCGCGCCCGAGGGCCCGATGACCGCCACTCGTTCCCCTCGTTCGATTCGCGTCGCCACGCCGTTCAAAGCGACATTCCCGCCTGGCAGAACGAGTCCGAGATCGTCGAGCCGGAGGTCCAAGCGACCGCCGCTAATTCAGCAGGCCGGCCGCGCGCGCCGCGTCTTCGATCCCGCGGTAGTTCTCCGGCCGCGTCGGGACGTACTTCGAGGCGCGCTGGAGATCCATGATTTCCTTGTCCGCAGGAATTTTCGGATCGAGTTTGAGAAATGCTTCCGTGAGCTTCTTCACCAGCGCGGGATCGAGGTTGCCCCGCACGGTCCAGTTGTAGTCGTAGTACGGCGGCGTGGTGGCGATCACCTTCACGGCCTTGGCGTTCGGGTCGCCTCTTTCCACGAGCTTGTCCCAGACGGAGGCATTGAGCACGCCGCCCTCCGCCCGGCCCGAGGCGACGAAAGCCACGGTCGCATCGTGCGCGCCGGAAAACGCGACGCGCTTGAAATCCTTGTCGGGGTCGATTCCAGCCTGCATCAGGAAAAACCGCGGCATGAGGTGCCCGGAGGTCGAGGACGGCGAACCGAACGCGAAGGTCTTGCCTTTCAGATCCTGCAAGGACATCGCCGTGCTCGCTGCGGGCACGATGTAGCGGCTCAGGAAGCGCTCGTCCTCGGCTCGCTGGACGATCGGGATCGCGTTGCCCGTACGCAACCTCGCCTGCACGAAGGTGAAGCCGCCGAGCCATGCGAGATCGATGCGGTTCGCGGCCAAACCCTCGACGACCGCAGGGTAATCGTTCACCGGAGTCCACTGCACTTTAAGACCGGTCTCCTTCTCGAGATACGCACCGAGAGGCTTGAATTTCCTGAGGAGTTCGGTGGGGGCTTCGTCCGGAATGGCCGAGACGCGAAGAGGGGTTTGCGACTGCGCCGGCGCTGCGAATGCAAGACCGAGCACGCAGATCGCTGCGGCGAGGAGCAGCAACGGCGGACCGGATTTCAGGTGCACGTAAATGTTGAATCGCGACAGGGTCTCCTCCGATGGAATGGGCGTACGCCGCGAGCGCACTGGACTGCGTCGGCCAGCGCCGACCAATCCTTACTTTAAGTGGATCGGATTCGCCACGCAAATGCAGCGAATCCGATCAGGCCGATCCTTCCGCCGCGAGCGGCGCGGGCCAGCCGCCGAAAGGCGCCGTGAGTCGATCGGCCTCGTTGGGTCCCCAACTGCTCGCATCGTACAGTTGCAGCGGCTTCGGCATCTTCAGCACCCCGTCCACGATGCGCCAGCACTCCTCGACCGTGTCCTGCCGCGCGAACAGCGTCGCATCGCCCTTCATCGCGTCGCCGATCAGCCGCTCGTAGGCGCCGCTTTCGTCGTCGCGCGTATTGCAGACGTGAAGCTCGACTTCCTCGCCCAGCATTTCGGCCCCGCTCTTCTTCGACAGCGCGCCGACGCCGATCGACACCTCATCGGGTCCGAGACGGAATCTGAAGTAGTTGCCGTGCGGCGGCAGGGCGTCGCCGAACACCGCCTGCGGCGGGCGCCGCAGTTCGACCATGACCTCGGTCGCCGTGATCGGGAGGCGCTTCCCGGCGCGAACGAAAAACGGCACCCCGGACCAGCGCCAGGAATCCAGGTGCATTTCCATGGCCGCGAAGGTTTCGACGTTCGAATCCTTCGCCACCCCGGGTTCGTCTCGATAGCCGCGGTATTGCCCGCGTACGAGGCTTCTGCCCGTGAGCGTACGGATCGACCGGAACACCTTCACCCTCTCGTCGCGCAGCGCCTCGCTGTCGGTCCCGACCGGCGGTTCCATCGCGAGGTTGGCCAGCGTCTGGAGCATGTGGTTCTGGACCACGTCCCGGATCGCGCCGACCTCCTCGTAGAAGCGCCCCCGCCCCTCGACGCCGAAGGTCTCCGCCATCGTGATCTGCACGCATTTCACGTAATTGCGGTTCCAGAGCGGCTCGAGAAACGAATTGGCGAAGCGGAAGTAAAGCAGGTTCTGCACCGGCTCCTTGCCGAGGTAATGGTCGATGCGGAAGATCCTGTCCTCGCCGAATACGCCGTGCAGGCTCTGATTGAGCGACTGCGCGGACGCGAGATCCCGGCCGAACGGCTTTTCCACCACCACGCGCGCCGTGCGCGTGTTCGTCAGCCGGCCGAGCCCCTCGATGACCGTCGGGAAAATGCTCGGCGGAACGGCGAGGTAGTGCAGCGGGCGCGTCGCACGGCCGAGTTCGGATTCCAGCCGCGAGAAGGTCGAAACGTCGTTGTAGTCGCCGTCGACGTAGCGCAGCAACCCGCAAAGCTTTGCCGCCTCGCCGGCGTCGGCGTCGCCGTGCCGCTCGAGGCTGTCGCGCACGCGCTCCTTCAGTCGCTCGAGATTCCAGCCGCTGCGCGCAACACCGACCACCGGCACCTCGAGCTGACCGCGCCGAATCAGCGCGAGCAGCGCCGGATAGATTTTGCGGTGTGCGAGATCGCCCGTCGCGCCGAAAAGCACCAGGGCGTCGGAAGGTGGCTGGCTCACGCGCGAATTCCCGCGGATCGAAGCGTTGCGCCCGTCAGCGAATCCGCATGTCGTCGCGGATTGCCTTCACGCCGGCCACGCGCTTTGCAGCCGCGACTGCGCGCTCGGCCATCGCGCGCGATTCGACGAAACCCGAGAGTTGCACCGTGCCGCGATAAGTGACGACGTTGATCTGCAGGACCTTCAGCGTCGGATCGTCGAGGATGGCGGCCTTCACCTTCGCGGTGATCGCCGTGTCGTCGATGTATTCCCCGGTACTCTCCCTTTTCGAGTCTCCTGCACAGCCGGTCGCGAGCGCGAGCAGGACTGCCGCAAGGACCAGCGTCAGCCGCGAAATTGCAGTGTTCATTTCAAAGTCTCCATGGTTCGTTCCGGTTCACTGGCGGAAGGGGTGGGATTCGAACCCACGAAGGCTTGCGCCTTGCCGGTTTTCAAGACCGGTGCATTCGACCGCTCTGCCACCCTTCCGTTGCCGGTTTTGCCGTCCGCATCACGTTGCGCGCTCACGCGCGAAACATGAGCGGACGTCGCAATTGGCCGGCTCGCGCCGGCAAATTGTCAAGACCGGTGCATTAGACCGCTCTGCCACCCTTCCTGTTGAAAAATCCGCTCTTGGCCGCATTTTAGCGGCTGGCGCAGTATGAAACTTTCCCGCGCTTTGGTAGTCTTAGCATTGCCGAAAGAAACCGGCTCATTGGAGGAACTGCATGCAACCTGAACTCAAGCCCGTCCGCATCGACCGCGGCGGCCCCGATTTTGTCCAACCGCGCGACATCGCGGTCGAGTCGGCCGGTCACAAGGTCCTGCGAAACACCTACCTGCTGCTCGCGGTGACCCTCATTCCGACCGTGATCGGCGCCGCGATCGGGACGAACATCGACGTGTCGTTCCTGCGCGCGAGCCCGATCCTGTCGTTTTTCGCGATCATCGGGATCTTCTACGGCTGGATCTTCGCCATCGAAAAGAACCGCGACAGCGGCGTGGGCGTTGCGCTGCTGCTGGGGTTCACGCTGTTCATGGGCCTGCTGCTCGGACCCCTGTTCCAGCGGGTTCTCGGGTTCTCCAACGGCATCGAACTGGTGATGCTCGCGGCGGGCGGAACCGCGGCGGTGTTCTTCGCCATGGCCACGATTGCCACGACCACCAGGCGCGACCTCTCTTCGCTGGGGAATTTCCTCGTCGTCGGCGCGATCGTGATCATGCTCGCGGTGGTCGCGAACGTATTCTTCGCCAGTCCGATGATGCACCTGGTGCTGCTCGGAGCTTTCGTGCTGTTCAGTTCGCTGTTGATCCTGTGGCAGGTGAACGCGGTGGTGCGCGGCGGCGCGACCAACTACGTCTCGGTGACGCTGTCGCTGTACGTCGCGATCTACAACCTGTTCTCGAGCCTGCTCCAGTTGCTCGGCATTTTCGGAGGCGAGCGCGACTGACGGCCGGACCCCGGCATCGAAGGGGCGCCTGCGGGCGCCCTTTTCGTTTCTGGCGTACGGGGGAACCCAGGTTCCCCCGTGCCCCTTCCTAGCGCTCGAAGAGCGCGATCGATTCGACGTGCGCGGTATGCGGAAACATGTTGACCACGCCGGCTGCGCGAAGCGCAAATCCCTGGTTGTGCGATAGCACTGCGGCGTCGCGCGCGAGGGTCGCCGGGTCGCAGGAAACGTACACGATGCGGCGCGGCCAGTCCTGCGGCAGCGTCTTCACCAGATCGACCGCGCCCTCGCGCGGCGGATCGAGCAGGAGCTTGCCAAAGGGCCCCAACGCCGCAAATCCGCTGGAGGTGAGATCCGCGACTTCGAAGCTCGATGCGATTGAATTCACCGCGGCATTCTGGCGTGCACGCTCCACCAGCCCGGTGCTCGCTTCGAAACCCGTGACGCGTGCGCCGCTCCTCGCGAGCGGCAGAGAGAAATTCCCCAGACCGCAGAACAGGTCCGCGATGCGTTCTCCCGGCTGCGGATCGAGAAGCCGCACCGCGCGCGCGACCAGCAGGCGGTTGACGCCGTGGTTGACCTGGGTGAAATCGGTCGGGCGGAACTCGATTCGGACACCGAATTCCGGAATCGAGTAGTGCAACGTGCGAGCCGCGTCCGGATCGAGCGGATGCGCGCCGTCCGGTCCGGCGGGCTGCAACCAGACCTGGACTCCGGAAACCTCGGCAAACGCGCGAAACTTCGCCTCGTCCGCGGGCGTCAGGGGCAGCAGGTGACGGAAAACGAGCGCCACGGCCTCGTCGCCGACGGCGACTTCGATCTGCGGCAGGCGCTCCCGCACCGACAACTCCGAAACCAGGCGGCGCAAATCCGGAATCAGTGCCGCCACCCTCGGCGCCAGCACCTCGCAGCCGTTCATCTCGGCGACGAACGTCGAGCTGCGCTCGCGAAAACCGACCATCGCGACGCCCTTATTCGCCAGGTAGCGCACCGAAAGCCGGGCGCGCCGCCGATAGCCCCATTCCTCGCCGTAGATCGGCGGCAGCATCGTTTCGGGCCGAACCTTGCCGATGCGCTGCAGGCAATCCTCGAGCCAGCGCTGCTTGGCGGCGACCTGGGTGCGTTGGTCTGCGTGCTGCGTCGCGCATCCGCCGCAAATCCCGAAGTAGGCGCAGCGCGGGACTCGACGCGCCCCGGCCGGCTCCAGAACGGCCGTCGTGCGCATCAGGTCGAAGGATCGCCGGCTGCCGACGAGCCGCGCCTCGACGACTTCGCCCGGAAGCGCGTCCTCTACGAAAGCGACCTTGCCCTGCGGATTGCGCGCCACGCCGCGCCCTTCGGCATCGAGCGCCGCGATTTCGAGGATCAATCTTCCTTCCAGAGCGCGAGGAATTCGCGCCAGTGCGGCTCGCTCTGGCGCCCGAGGGTCGTGCGCACGAGGGCGCATTCGGCGAGAAACTGCTTTGCCGTCAAGATGCCTCGCAGGCGCTGGAATCTGAGCCACAGCAGGTAGGTGTTCGCAGTGTCGGCCTCGCAGTAGGCGCGGATTTCGCCGATGCGCCCGTCGAGATACGCGCCCCAGACGGCCGCGCCGCCGATGCCGATCTTTCCCGGGAGCCCGGCGATCTGGGCGACTTCGTCAAGCGGCGCGTTGTTTCGCGGCTGATACATCGCCAGAACGTCCATCAGGTCGAGGTGACGCGCGTGGTAGCGTGAAACATAGTTGTTCCAGCGGAAATCCCTGTCGTCGTCGCCCTGCTCCCAGAACTTCGCCGCCTGCACCCCGTGCGCGAGTCCGCGGTACGCAAGCACCGGCAGATCGAAGCCGCCACCGTTCCACGACACGAGCTGCGGCACCAGCTTGTCGACCCCGTCGAAAAACCGCTGGATTGCCGCCGCCTCGCCATCCTCGGGCTCGCCGATCGACCAGATGCGCAGACCTTCGGCATTGCGCAGCACGCAGGAAATCACCACCACGCGATGCAGTTGCGGCGCGAGGAAGTCGTGCCCGGTCTGGGTGCGGCGTTTCTGGAACGCGACCTCGGCCACTTCCGCGTCGGGCAGCGAATCCGGCAGTCCGTACAGGCGCCGGATCCCCGCGCAATCGGGGACGGTCTCGATGTCAAAGGCCAGAACAGCCGTCATCGCCGAAAAACATGGACAGACCACGTTTTCCCGGAAAACGTGGTCTGTCCCTGTTTTAGTTCAGTCGGGGAAAACACCGGTCGAGAGGTAGCGGTCGCCGCGGTCGCACACGATCGTGACGATCACCGAGTTCTTCAGTTCGCGCGCGATGCGCAGGGCGACCGCGACCGCGCCGCCCGAGGAGATGCCCGCGAAAATGCCTTCCTCGCTCGCCAGGCGCCGCGCCATCGTTTCCGCGTCGGCCTGGCTGACGGACTCCAGTCGGTCGACACGCGCCGTGTCGTAGATTCTCGGCAGATAGGCTTCGGGCCACTTGCGAATCCCCGGAATCTGCGAGCCCTCCTCGGGCTGGCAGCCGACGATCTGGATCGACGCGTTCTTTTCCTTGAAATAGCGGCTGCAGCCCATGATCGTTCCGGTCGTTCCCATCGACGAGACGAAGTGGGTGATCCTGCCCTCGGTATCGCGCCAGATCTCGGGGCCCGTGCCCTCGTAGTGCGAGAGCGGATTATCCGGGTTCGCGAACTGGTCGAGCATCGTTCCCCTGCCCTCGCGCACCATTTTCTCGGCGAGATCGCGCGCCGACTCCATCCCGCCCTTCTGCGGGGTAAGCACGATCTCCGCGCCGAACGCGCGCATCGTCTGGCGCCGCTCGACCGACAGGTGCTCGGGCATGATCAGCACCATGCGGTAACCGCGGATCGCCGCGGCCATGGCGAGCGCGATGCCGGTGTTGCCGGAAGTCGGCTCGATCAGCGTGTCGCCCTTCGAGATCGTGCCGCGCTCCTCCGCGCGACGGATCATCGAGATCGCGGGTCGGTCCTTGACCGAGCCCGCCGGGTTGTTGCCTTCGAGCTTGGCGAGAATCGTATTGCCGTTGCGCTCGTTGTCCGGACCGGGCAGGCGTTGCAGGCGCGCAAGCGGCGTGTTGCCGATCAAATCCTCGACCGTCTGCTTCATCGCTTCAACAGGTCCCCGACGTATGCCGCGACCCCTTCCTCCACCGTACTGAAATCGCCATCGAAACCCGCGGCGCGCAACTGCGCGAGGTCCGCCTGGGTGTAGCTCTGGTACTTGCCGACGAGTTGGGGCGGAAACGGGATGTACTCGATCAGTCCCTTCGCGGCCAGTTCCGCAACCGGCAGCGCCGCCTCGCCTCGCGAGGCGCGCACCGTGTTCGCAACCGCCGCGGCGAGGTCGTTGAAGCTCTGCGCGCGCCCGGTGCCGCAGTTGAAGATTCCGGAGGCCTCGGGATGGCCGAGAAAGTGCAGGTTCACCGCGACCACGTCGTCCACGTGCACGAAGTCGCGCCGCTGCTCGCCGTCCGCGTAGCCGTCCGATCCGACAAAAAGCCTTACGCGCCCCTCGGCGCGGAACTGGTTGAAGGCGTGGAACGCAACCGATGCCATGCGCCCCTTGTGGCTCTCGTTCGGCCCGTAGACGTTGAAGTAGCGCAGACCCAGTACCTGCGCCGTGCGTCCCGGCAGGCGCTGGCGCACGTGCTGGTCGAAGAGGAACTTCGAATAGCCGTAGACGTTGAGCGGGCGCTCGTTGGCGCGCCCTTCCGCAAAATCACGCCCGGCGCCGTAGACCGACGCCGACGAGGCGTACAGGAACGGCACCTCCTCGTCCTGGCACCAATCGAGCAGCTCGCGCGAGTAGCGGTAGTTGTTGTCCATCATGTAGCGGCCGTCCGCCTGCAGGGTGTCGGAGCACGCTCCCTGGTGGAACACCGCCTCGATCACGCCCTCGAACTGGTTCGCCACGACGCGCTCGAGGAAGTCGCGCTTGTCGAGATAGTCCTGGATCTCGCAGTCCACGAGGTTGCGGAACTTGTCCGCGTTCCGCAGGTTGTCCACGGCGAGCACGTCCGTGATTCCCGCCCGGTTGAGTGCGGCGACGAGTCTCGATCCGATGAATCCGGCTGCGCCGGTGACCACGTAAGTCATTGCCGTTTCCGTGCGAACACTTCCTGCCGGGTCGCGACGGCGACCCCGAGCTTGCCGACCACGATCCCGGCGGCGCGATTCGCGATGCGCACCGCCCGTTCCAGGCTCGCGCCCGCGCCGAGCATGGTGCCGAGCGCGGCAATCACGGTGTCGCCCGCGCCGCTCACATCGTACACCTCGCGCGCCGCCGCCCGGATGGTGAGGGCGCCGCCCTCCGCGTACAGCGTCATGCCCTGCTCCGAGCGCGTCAGCAGCAGCGCCTCGAGCCTCAACCGGCGGCGCAGGCCCTGCGCGCGCCGCTCGAGGTCGGATTCGTTCTTCCAGCTGCCGACGACTTCGCGCAGCTCGGCGAGATTGGGCGTCATGACGTGCGCGCCGCGGTATCGCGCGTAGTCGTCGCCCTTCGGATCGACGAGCACTTTCTTGCCGGCCCTGCGCGCCTCGCCGATCATGCGCTTGATGTGCGCGAGTCCGCCCTTGCCGTAGTCCGAGAGGATCACGACGTCGCACCACGCGAGCGCGGCCCGGAAGTCCGCGAGTTTGGAGGCGAGCACTTCGCCGGAAGGCGGGGTTTCGAAATCGATCCGGATCAGCTGCTGCTGGCGCCCGATGACGCGAAGCTTCACCGTGGTCGGGATGGACGCATCGCGATGCAGGTGCGCACGCACGCCGGTCGCGTCGATCAGCGCCGCGAGCGTGCCGCCTGCTTCGTCGTCGCCGACCACCGACAGCAACCGAGTCTCGGCGCCGAGCGCTGCACAGTTGTGCGCGACGTTCGCCGCGCCACCCGGCCGCGCCTCCTCGCGCGCGATCCTCACGACCGGAACCGGCGCCTCGGGCGAAATGCGCGAGACGTCGCCGAACCAGTAGCGATCGAGCATCACGTCGCCGACCACCAGCACTTTCGCCTTGCGCGCGCCGGACCGGGTCATGTCTTCCTGCCGATCGGAACGTGAACCAGTCCCTGCGCGGCCACGACGTCGGGTTCATAGAGATTGCGGCCGTCGAAAATCGTCGGCGTGCGAAGCCGCGCACGGATCGCGGCGAAATCCGGGCTGCGGAATTCCTGCCATTCGGTGATCACGACGAGCGCGTCGCAGCCGTCGAGGCAATCGAGCGCGGAGCCGACGATCTCGACCCGAGGTTCGCCACGCCAGATTTTGCGCGCCTCCTCACCCGCCGCCGGGTCGTAGGCGCGCAGGCGCGCGCCCGCCGCGAGCAGGTCTGCGATCAGCGTGCGGCTGGGGGCCTCGCGCATGTCGTCGGTGTTCGGCTTGAACGCGAGCCCCCACAAAGCAAAGCAGCGGCCCTCGAGCCGTTCGCCGAAACGCGCGCGCACCTTCGCGCCGAGCACGTGCTTCTGCGCCTCGTTGGCGCGCTCGACCGCGGCGAGCACGGCGAGCGGCCTGCCGGCCTCCTCGGCGGTGCGCTGCAGCGCGCTCACGTCCTTGGGAAAGCACGAACCCCCGAACCCTGCGCCTGCGTACAGGAAGTGGTAGCCGATGCGCGGATCCGAGCCGATGCCGCGCCTGACTTCCTCGATGTCGGCGCCAAGCGCTTCCGCGAGGTTGGCGAGTTCGTTCATGAACGAAATGCGGGTCGCGAGCATCGCGTTCGCGGCATACTTGGTGAGCTCCGCCGAGCGCACGCTCATCAGCATCAGGCGATCGTGATTGCGCTGAAACGGCGCGTACAGCTCGCGCAGCACCTGCGTCGCGCGCTCGTCGTCGGACCCGACGATGATGCGGTCGGGGCGAAGGAAATCCTCGACCGCGGCGCCTTCCTTGAGGAATTCGGGGTTCGACACGACGCCGAATTCATGCTTCGCCCCGCGTGCCGCGAGCTCGGATGCAATTGCGTCGCGTACGCGGTCCGCGGTCCCCACCGGCACCGTGGACTTGTCCGCGATCACCCGGTAGCCATCCATGTGGCGTCCGATCGAGCGCGCTGCCGCCAGTACGTGCTGCAGGTCCGCCGAGCCGTTTTCGTCTGGCGGCGTGCCCACGGCAATGCATTGCACCAGACCGTGCGCGACGCCCGCGGCCACGTCGATGGAGAATTCGAGCCGCCCCGCGGCGCGGTTCCTCTCGACCACCGCTTCGAGCCCCGGCTCGAAAATCGGGATGTGTCCCTCGTTCAGCGCGCGCACTTTCGCCGCGTCGAGATCGAGGCAGAAGACGTGGTTGCCCATGTCCGCGAGGCAGGCGCCGGTGACCAGTCCTACGTAGCCGGTGCCGATGACCGTGATGTTCATGTGTTCCTAGGGTGCAAGATCGAATTCCTCGGTACGGCGTGGCGGATAGGTTTCCCAGCCGCCGCACCCCGGGCAGCGCCAGTGGAACTGGCGTGCCTTGAAACCGCAATTCTCGCAGCGAAACCGCGCGAGCTTGTGAGTGTGGCTGTGAACCAGGTTCTTCACCAGTTCCAGGTCTCGGCGCCGTTCCGGGTGCGTGTCGCCGAGAATCTGCGCCTCGAGCAGCCGGTCGAGCCCGAGCAGCGTCGGGCTGCGCCGCAACTCGTCGCGCACCAGCCGGTACGCCGCCTGCGCGCCCTTGGCTTCCAGCGTGTAGCGGAACACGGCGTCGAGGAGATCGAGCGAGGCGTAGCGCTCGAGATAGCCCGTGAGGAGCGTCAGCCCCTCCTCGAGCCGGCCCGCGTCGCGGTGCGCCTCGAGCAGGCGCTGTGCGACCAGCGCGACGTAACCGGGATTCTGCGACTCGATCCGTTTCCAGCACTCGATCGCGCGCTCGGTGCGACCGGCAGCACGTTCCAGGTCGCCCAGTTGCACGTTGGCGCGGACGCACTTGCGATGCACCTCCAGCGCCTCGTCCAGATGCGCGCGCGCGGCGTCCGGCCGCGAATGCGTCGCCTCGCCCGCCGCGAGCTCGCACAGGAACTGCGCGATGTCGCGCGAACGCGACTCGCCGCTTTCGGACTCGATGCGCCGCGCCATGGCGATCGCCTTCGACCAGTCCTTCTCGGTCTGATACAGGTCCAGCAGCGAACTGCGCGCCTGCTGCAGGTTCGGGCCATCGGCGATTCGGACGAACACTTCCTCGGCGCGGTCCAGGATTCCCGCCTTCATGTAATCGAGCCCGAGTTCGAACAGGGCGTTCGCGCGCTGCTCCGCGCCGAGGTCCGCGCGCTCGACCAGAATCTGGTGCATGCGGATCGCGCGATCGTATTCGCCGCGGCGCCGGAACAGGCTGCCGAGCGCGAAATGCAGGTCGACCGTCGCCGGATCGATCTTGACGACCTCGATGAACGCCTCGATGGCCTTGTCGGGCTGTTCCGCGAGCAGGAAATTGAGCCCGCGGAAATAGCTTCGCGGCAGCGCCCGTGACTCGCGCAGCAAGTGCCGGATATCGATGCGCGCGGCAAGCCAGCCCAGTCCGAAGAACAGCGGAAAGCCCAGCAGCCACCAGTACTCGAATTCCATCTCGACTCAGTTCCCCGTCGCGCGGCGCGCCCTCAGGGCCCGGTTGCCGGAGGGATCTCGCCTTGCCCTGCGTCGCCCGGGCGTTGCGGCGGCTCGCGCTTCAGGCGAGCGATCTCGCGCCGCTGCCTCAGGACCGTTCCGAGCGCCGCGGCCACGCCGAACAGCGCGCCGCCGGCGAAAAACGCGAGCAGCAGGCCGATCAACGGCAACTGCCACGCGAGGTCGAAATAGAACCGCAGCGTGACCGGATCGGCATTCTTGGCTGCAAACGCGAGCAGGATCAGGAACGCCGCGAGGCGGATGGTCCACGTCAGGGCGCGCATCGCGATCGGCCGTTCCCGGGTGCCTGGGCCCGGGAAGGCGCTACGAGGTCACCGCAGGCGCCTGCGACGCCCCCGCTGTCGCGGGCGATTGCGCCGCATCGACGCGCTCGCGCAACTCCTTGCCGGCCTTGAAATGCGGCACGTATTTTTCGGGCACCTGCACCCTTTCCCCCGACTTGGGGTTTCGGCCGACGCGCGGCGGGCGGTAATTGAGCCCGAAGCTGCCGAAGCCGCGAATCTCGATGCGGCTGCCCGACACCAGCGCCTGCGTCATGGCGTCGAGCACCATTTTCACGGCGTACTCGGTGTCCTTCGCCACGAGTTGCGGAAAACGCTGCGCCAGACGCGCGATCAGTTCGGACTTGGTCATCGCCACACCCAATCGTGATTGGCGCAGGATCCTAGGACTCGGAGTTGCCGCCGCTCTTGTCGAGCTTGGCGCGAAGCAGGGCGCCGAGATTGGTGCTCCCGGCCGCGCTCGCCGCGCTTTCGCTCCGGAGCTGCTTCATCGCCTCGGTCTCCTCGGCCAGGTCCTTGGCCTTCACCGACACGTTGATCGAGCGGTTCTTGCGATCGACGTTCGTGATCATCGCCTGCACGGCGTCGCCGTCCTTCAGGTGCAGCCGCAGATCCTCGACGCGCTCGCGGGAGTATTCCGACGCGCGCAGGTAGCCCTCGACATCCCCGTCGAGCAGGATCGTGGCGCCCTTGATGTCGACCGATTTCACCGTGCCCTGGACGACGCTGTTCTTGTCGTGCACGGCGATGAAGTTGGTGAACGGGTCCCCGCCCAGCTGCTTGATGCCGAGCGAAATGCGCTCGCGCTCGACGTCGATCGCGAGCACCACGGCGTCGACCTCGTCGCCTTTGCGGAACTTCTTGACCGCCTCTTCGCCGGTCTCGCTCCAGGACAGGTCCGACAGGTGCACCAGTCCGTCGATCGAGCCCGGCAGCCCGACGAACACGCCGAAGTCCGTAATCGACTTGATCACGCCCTTGACGCGATCGCCCTTCTTGTACTCGCGCGCGAAATCCTCCCAGGGATTGGGCATGCACTGCTTCATGCCGAGCGAGATGCGGCGCCGGTCTTCGTCGATCTCGAGGATCATCACCTCGACTTCGTCGCCGACCTGCACCACTTTCGAGGGGTGCACGTTCTTGTTGGTCCAGTCCATTTCCGACACGTGCACCAGGCCCTCGATGCCGGCCTCGATTTCGACGAAGGCGCCGTAGTCGGTGAGATTGGTGACCTTGCCGAACAGGCGCGTGCTCTGCGGATAACGCCGCCCGATTCCGACCCAGGGGTCTTCGCCGAGCTGCTTCAAGCCGAGGGACACGCGGTTTTTCTCGGCGTCGAACTTGAGCACCTTGGCGGTGACTTCGTCGCCGACGTTGACGATCTCGGTCGGGTGCTTGACGCGGCGCCACGCCAGATCGGTGATGTGCAGCAGACCGTCGATTCCGCCCAGGTCGACGAATGCGCCGTAGTCGGTGATGTTCTTGACGATGCCCTTGACGCTCGCGCCTTCCTGCAGGCTCGCGAGAAGCGCATCGCGCTCGGCACCCGCGGTCTCTTCCAGCACGGCGCGCCGCGACACGACCACGTTGTTCCTCTTGCGGTCGAGCTTGATGACCTTGAAGTCCATCTCCTTGCCTTCGAACGGCGTGGTGTCCTTCACCGGCCGCAGATCGACCAGCGATCCGGGCAGGAACGCGCGGATGCCGCGCGTCATGACGGTCAGGCCGCCCTTCACCTTGCCGGTGATGACGCCCTGGATCTTCTCGCCGGTCTCGAGCGCCTTTTCCAGGTCCATCCACGCGGCCAGGCGCTTGGCCTTGTCACGCGAGAGGCGCGTCGCGCCGAAGCCGTCCTCGAGCGCCTCGATCGACACCGAGACGAAATCTCCCGGCTTGACGTCGGCTACGCCCGCATCGTTGAAAAACTCCTCGACCGGAATCACGCTTTCGGACTTCAGACCCGCATTCACCACCACCACGTTGTCGTCGACGCTGACGACTTCCGCGGTGATCACCTCGCCGACGCGCATTTCCTTGCGCGTGAGGCTTTCCTCGAACAGGGCAGCAAAGGATTCCGGGACCTGCGAATTCTGCACGGCAGCTGACACACTCGACATTGAGTTCTTACCTTCCAGTCCGCGCGCCCGATTGGAGCGGCGCGGGGGTTGCGTTGAAAAAAGGCTGCGGGGCCTCAGGCCCCCGCGCCCGCCGGTTTGCCTTCCCGAACCCAGCGCAAAACCGTCGCCACGACCTGTTCCAGGCTCAGGTCCGAGGAATCCAGTTGTACTGCGTCGTGCGCCGCAACAAGCGGTGCCACCGCCCTGGCTGAATCGCGCGCGTCGCGTTCCGCGAGGTCTCGGGAAAGAGCGGCGAGGTTAGCATGTAATCCTTTGTCTATCAACTGCTTATACCTCCTGCGGGCACGCTCCTCGACGCTCGCGGTAAGGAACACTTTGAGCCGCGCGTCTGGAAACACCACGGTTCCCATGTCCCGGCCCTCGGCGACGAGCCCCGGTGCCCGCCGGAAAGCGCGCTGGCGCTCCAGCAGCGCCGACCGCACCGCCGGATGTCTCGCCACCTCGGAAGCGCGGTTTCCGCACGCCTCCTCATGGATTGCGTCGGTCACGTCCGCGCCGGACAGGAGCACGCGGCCAGCGCTGAAATCAGCGGGCAACGTCGCGGCGATGCTCGCGAGTCGCGGCTCGTCCTGGCCCGAAACGCCGTGGCGCAGACTGGCGAGCGCCACCAGCCGGTAAAGCGCTCCGCTTTCGAGATAGTGGCATCCCAGCGCGCCGGCAACGCGCCGCGCCACCTCGCCCTTGCCCGAGGCCGAAGGGCCGTCGATGGCAACCACCGGAACCGTCATCGGCAGATCCCGGCGAACGCCTGGAAATACTCCGGAAACGTCTTCGCCACGCAACTCGGATCGTTGATGGTCACCGGAACGCCGCCGAGCGCAACGAGCGAGAAACACATCGCGATGCGGTGATCGTCGTAGGTATCGATCACCGATCCCGCGTTCAGCCGGGCCGGCGGCGCGACCCTCAGGTGGTCCCCGCCTTCTTCCGCCACGGCTCCGAGTTTGCGCAATTCGGTCGCCATCGCCGCGATGCGATCGGTTTCCTTGACTCGCCAGCTGGCGACATTGCGCACCGTGCAGGGGCCGTCGGCGAACAGCGCGAGCACCGCCGCAGTCATCGCGGCGTCCGGAATGTGGTTGAGGTCGAGATCGAAGGCGCGCAGCTTGCCACGCGGCGCCGAGGCCTCGATCCAGTCTTCGCCCGCGGTCACCTTTGCCCCCATCCGTTCCAGCACTTCGGCGAATCGGACGTCGCCCTGGATGCTCGCGCGCCCGACGCCCTCGACGCGCACCGGCCCGCCGCCGATCGCGCCCGCGGCGAGGAAGTACGACGCCGTGGAAGCGTCGCCTTCCACCACGATCGTGCCTGGGCTGAGGTACGGCCCCGGAGCCACGCGGAACCGCCGGCGGCCCTCAGCCGGCGCCTCGACGCCGAAGCGCTGCATCAACCGCGTGGTGATGTCCACGTAAGGCTCGGAGATCAGTTCGCCCTCGACTTCCACAGTTCCGCCTCCCGCGAGCGGCATCGCCATGAGCAGCGCGGAGAGATACTGCGAGGAGACGTTGCCGCGAACGCGAACCGACTGCCCCGGGCGAATCTCGGCCGGATGGATCGCGAGCGGCGGAAACCCCTCGCTCCCCAGATAATCGATTCGAGCCCCCATCGAGCGCAGCGCTTCGACGAGGTCGCGAATCGGGCGCTGGTGCATGCGCGGCGCACCCGAGACGCGGTAATCGCCCGCGCAGAACGCAAGCGCCGCCGCGAGCGGACGGATCGCCGTACCGGCATTGCCGAGAGAGAGTTTCGCCCGCTTCACCCTGAACGCGCCGCCCGCGCCGCTGATTCGCGTTTCGTCGTGCGACAACTCCCTGCAGCCCACCCCAAGGAGGGCAAGCGCCTCGAGCATCACGCGTGTGTCGTCCGCGGCGAGCAGTTGGCGCACCGACGTCTCGCCCTTCGCCAGCGCCGCGAGCAACAGGACGCGGTTGGAAATGCTCTTCGAACCCGGAAGCCGCACGCTCCCTGCCGCGCCGGCGGCGGCCCGGAGTTGAAGCGAGTTCACGGCTCGTAATCGCCGCTCAGCCAGCGCCCGCGCGCCTCGCGCGCGGCGGCGAACAGGCGCTCGAGCGATTCCGCGTCGCCACGTTCGATCAACGAGCGCAGCGCCGCGAGCTGCGCCGCGTAGCGGTCGAGGTTATCGAGCAGGGCATCGCGGTTCGCGAGGCAGATGTCGCGCCACATTTCGGGATGGCTCGACGCGATGCGCGTGAAATCCCGGAACCCGCCGGCGGCATGAGCGAAAAGCCGGTCGGCGTCCGGGCGAGCCGCAATCTCCTGGACGAGCGCGTACGCCAGAACGTGGGGCAGATGGCTCACCGCGGCAAACACCTCGTCGTGCGTCTCGGGGGTCATGCGCGCAAGCCGCGCGCCGCAAGCGCCCCACGCCTGCTCGATTCGCTCGAGCGCGTCGGCCGCGCCTTCTTCAAGCGGCGCCAGTACGACCGTTTTCCCCTTGAACAGGTCCGCCCGTGCCGCTGCCGCCCCGCTGTGCTCCGACCCCGCGACCGGATGCGCGGGCACGTAGCGCGCCAGCTTCGAACCGAGATTTGCGCGCGCCGCCCCGACCACGTCGCGCTTCGTGCTGCCGGCATCGGTCAGCGCGGCGTCGGCGCGCAGGCGAGGCGCGATCGCGGCAAAGATCCGCGCGAACTGCGCAACCGGCGCGGCAACGAGCACGAGGTCCGCGCCGGACACGGCATCCGCCGGGTCCGTGGCGACCGAATCGACGATGCCGAGATCGCGCGCGAGCGCGAGATGGTTCGCGTCGCGCCCGGCACCGACCACGTGGTCGCTGGCGCGCGCCGCCTTGAGCGCGAGCGCGAACGAGCCGCCGATCAGGCCGACGCCGATCACGGCGACCCGCTCGAACACCTTCATTCCTTGAGGCTCGCGCCGAGCGCAGCCAGGAATTTCTCGTTCTCCGCCTCGGTCCCGACCGTGACGCGCAGATGCTCCGGAAGTTCGTAGCCGCCGCCCACCGGCCGCACGATCACGCCGCGCCGCAGCAGCCGCTTGTACACCTCCATCGCGCGGCCGACGCGGATCGTGATGAAGTTGCCGTGGGACGCAATCCAGTCCAGCCCGAGCTGTTTCGCGCCCTGCTCGATCTGGCGCAGGCCCTGGAGATTCTCGGCATAGCTGCGCGCGACGAATTCCATGTCGTCGAGCGCCGCGACCGCAGCGCACAGCGCGATGCTGTTGACGTTGAACGGCTGGCGCACGCGATTGAGCAGATCGGCCACTGCCGGATTCATCAGTCCGTACCCGACGCGCAGCCCCGCCAGTCCGTAGGCCTTGCTGAAGGTTCGCGTGACGACCAGGTTGGGATGTCGCCGCAGCCATTTCACGGTGTCCGCGCGCAGGTCGGCGGGCAGGTATTCGTTGTAGGCCTCGTCGATCACGACCAGCACACGCTCCGGAACGCGCCGTACGAATGCTTCCAGCCGCCCGGGCTGCGCGATCGTGCCCGTCGGATTGTTCGGGTTCGCGATCCAGACCACTCGCGTGGCGGCGTCGATCGCGGAAGCCATCGCATCGAGATCGTGGCCGTAGTCGCGCGCGGGCACGGCGATGCCGCGCGCGCCTCGCGCCATCGTCGCAAGCGGATACACCGCGAAGGCGTGCTGCGAGTACACCGCGGAGGTGCCCGGTGCGAGGAAGGCGAGCGACACCAGTTCCAGCACGTCGTTGGAGCCATTGCCCAACACGATCTGCGTTTGCTCGACGCCGAAACGCCGCGCGAGCGCCTGCTTGAGTTCGAAGCCGCCGCCGTCGGGGTAGCGCGCGAGGTCGCGCAGCGACGCGTCGATCGCGGCGCGCGTCCGCGGTCCGATGCCGCGCGGATTTTCGTTCGACGCGAGCTTGACGATTTTCGCTTCGTCGAGACCCATCTCGCGCGCAAGCTCGGAGATCGGCTTTCCGGGCTGATACGGGGCGATTGAGCGTACGTAGGCGGGAGAGAGTTCCTGGAGGTCCATGATCAGTCCGTGGCAGCCGGATAGGAACCGAGGACCTTGAGCAGCGGCGCAAGCCGTTCCAGCTCGGCGAGCGCCGCGGCGACCGTCGCATCGGCGCGATGGCCCTCGAGGTCGACGAAGAAGTAGTACTCCCACTGCCCGACTCGCATCGGGCGCGATTCGATTCGCGTCATGCTGACCCCGTGTTTCGCGAGGGGCGTCAGCAGCGCGTGCATCGCGCCCGGCCGGTTGGGCGCCGACATGACGAGCGAGGTCGCGTCCCGGCCGGTCGGCTCCGGTGCGAGCGTGCCGAGCACGAGGAAGCGCGTGCGGTTGTTGGGTTCATCCTCGATGTTGGCGGCAACGAGCGCAAGACCATAGCGCTCGGCCGCGATTTCGGGGCCGATGGCACAGGCGCCGGCCTCGCCGGCCGCGAGCCGCGCCGCCTCCGCGTTGCTTGCCGCCGGCACGCGTTCGGCAAGCGGCAGCTGCGCTCCGAGCCAGGTGTGGCATTGCGCGAGCGACTGCGGATGCGAGTACACGCGGCGCAGGCCTTCGAGACCCGAGTCCCCGTCCGCCGCGCGCCGCAGCACGTTCTGGTGCACTCGCAGCGCGACCTCGCCGCAGATCCTGAGCGGCGTGCGGATCATCAGGTCGAGCGTTCGTCCCACCGCGCCTTCGCTCGAATTCTCCACCGGCACCACCGCGAACTGGCTGCCGCCCGATTCGGCGGCGCGGAACACCTCGTCGATCGACGCGCAGGGCTCGGTCTCGACGGCGTGGCCGAACTGCTTGCGGAGCGCCATTTCGCTGAAGGTCCCTTCCGGCCCGAGATAGGCGACGCGCAGCACCGCTTCCATGCCGCGGCAGGCGGAAATGATTTCGCGGAACACCGCGGCCGCGCGTTCCGCTGACAAAGGTCCCGGGTTGCGCTCGCCGACGCGCCTCAGGATTTCGCTTTCCCGCTCGGGACGATAGGCCGGAGCTCCCTGCTTCAGCGCGCCGATGCGCCGCGCGAGATCGGCCCGCCGATTGAGCAGCGCGAGCAGCTCGTCGTCGAGCGCATCGATCTCGCGGCGCAGGGGCGCGATGTCGTCGCTCATGCAGCGCCGTCGTCGGACGCAGGGAGATACCGCACCGAGAGCACCCCCTCGATGCCGCGCAACTCATCGAGCGCATCGGCAGGCACGACGCTGTCCGCGTCGACCAGCGTGTAGGCCATGTCGCCGCGGGACTTGTTCAGCATGTTGTGGATGTTGATGCCGCGGTCGCCCAGGGATTGCGATATCCGCGCCAGCATGTTGGGGACGTTGCTGTTGGCGATCGCGAGGCGGAACGGCGACTCGCGGGCGATTTCCACGTCCGGAAAATTGACTGCGTTGCGAATCGTCCCGTCTTCGACGTAGGCGCGCACCTGGTCGACCACCATCACGGCGCAGTTGTCCTCGGCTTCGCGGGTCGATGCGCCGAGATGCGGCAAAGCCACCACGCCGGGTTCCCCGACCAGCGCCCCCGACGGAAAGTCGGTGACGTAGCACTTCAGCCGGTGGCTGCGCAGCGCCTTCACCACGGCCTCGTCGTCGACCACGCCGTCGCGCGAGAAATTGAGCAGGATCGCGCCCTGGCGCATCAGTTCGAGATTCTTCGGGCCGATCAGATTGCGCGTCTTGGCGCCGAGCGGCACGTGCAGCGTGACGAAATGGCTCGTCTTCAGCACCTCCTCGACCGAGCCGGCGCGGCGCACCTGGGAAGGCAGGCTCCAGGCCGCGTCGACCGTGATCTCCGGGTCGCAGCCGAGCACCTGCATGCCCATGCGGATTCCGGCGTCGGCCACGAGGCTGCCGATCTTGCCGAGGCCGATCACGCCCAGCGTGTGGCCGGGCAGTTCGACGCCCGCGAACTTCGCCTTTCCCTTCTCGACCTGCTTGTGAAGGTCGGCGGCCGCAGGGTCCAGCCCTTTGACGAATTCGAGCGCGGGAACGAGGTTGCGCGCCGCGATCAGCATGCCCGCGACCACCAGTTCCTTCACCGCGTTGGCATTCGCACCCGGCGCATTGAACACGGGCACCCCGAGCTTGGAGAGTTCGGCGACCGGAATGTTGTTCACGCCCGCGCCGGCGCGGCCCACCGCCTTCAGGTTGGCGCCGAATGCCATCCCGTGCAGTTCCTGCGAGCGCACCAGCACCACCTCCGGCGACTTCGCCTCGGTGACGATTGAATAGCGTTCGGCCGGCATGCGCTTGAGGCCGACCTGTGCGATCTGGTTCAGCACCAGCACTTCGGTTTTTCTGTCCACTGGTTTAGCCATGACGTTTTTCGAACTCCTTCAGATAATCGACCAGGCGCTGCACGCCTTCGAGCGGCATCGCGTTGTAGATCGACGCGCGCATCCCGCCCACCGAGCGGTGCCCCTTCAATTGCACCATGCCGCGTTCCGCCGCGCCCTTGAGGAAGGGGTCGTCGAGTTTCGCGTCCGCCAGCGTAAATGGCACGTTCATGCGCGAGCGATCGCGTTTTTCGACCGGATTGGCGTAAAAGGCGCTCGCATCGAGGCAATCGTAAAGCAGCTTCGCCTTGGCGGCGTTGCGCCGCTCCATCTCCGCCAGTCCGCCGATTCCCTTCAGCCACTTGAAGACGAGCCCCGCGACATAGATCGAGTAGGTCGGGGGCGTATTGAGCATCGAGTCGGCGTCCGACTGCAACTTGTAATCCATCACGGTCGGGGTGCCCTTCGCGGCCTTGCCGATGAGATCCTCGCGAACGATCACGATCGTGAGCCCGGCGGGTCCGAGGTTTTTCTGCGCGCCGGCGTAAATCAGCCCGAAGCGCGAAACCTCGACCGGTCGCGACAGCATGTGGGACGAGGCGTCGGCGACCAGTGGCACCGTCCCGGTCTCCGGGACCCAATGGAACTCGACGCCGCCGATGGTTTCGTTGGAGCAGTAGTGGACGTAGGCCGCGTCGCCGCGCACGCGCCACTCGCCCTGCGCGGGTGCGCAGCAGAACTTGCGATCCTCGCTCGTCGCCGCGATGCCGACGTCGCAGAAGGCGGCGGCCTCCTTGGCGGCTTTCTTCGACCACTCGCCGGTGAGCACGTAATCGGCCTTGCCGCGCCCGGCGAGCAGGTTCATCGGCACCTGCGCGAACTGCAGCGTCGCGCCGCCCTGCAGGAACAGCACCTTGTAGTTCGCCGGAATCGCGAGCAGTTCGCGCAGATCGCGCTCGGCCTCGGCGGCGATCGCGATGAACTCCTTGCCACGGTGGCTCATTTCCATGACGCACATGCCCGAACCGTGCCAGTCGAGCATTTCGTCCCCGGCGCGCGCGAGAACTTCCTCGGGCAGCGCCGCGGGTCCTGCGCTGAAATTGACGATGCGTGTCATGGGTCAGTAGACCTCCACGGCAATAGACGGCTGCGTTGTTGTTCGGCCTTGGTTCGGCCCCATCGCCCGGCGCCCCTGCGCCGGGTGAACGGACAGGTACCGAAATTCGGGGCCGTCGCCCATGATCGACATCAAACCGCCTGCGAATTGGTGGGCCGGCGCGCTAATGCACCGGGGGCGGCGTCCCTTCGCCCGGATCCGGCGCCCTACCGGCGCCCCCTTCCCCGGGTTCGCCATTTGCGTCCTCGCCGTTGCCGCGGCTGCCACCGCCGTTGCCGTTGCCGTTGCCATCCACCGCGTCGCGCTCGACGATCCGCTCCACGCCGGCGAGCTTTTCACCCTCGCCCAGGGCGATCAGCGTCACGCCCTGCGTCGAACGCCCCTGCTCGCGGATCTGGGTCACGCTGGTCCGGATCAGCACCCCGCCCGTCGAAATCAGCATCACTTCGTCGCTGTCTTCGACCAGGACCGCGCCGACCAGCGAGCCGTTGCGGTCGCTCGTCTGGATCGCGATCAGGCCGAGGCCCCCCCGCCCGTGGCGGGTGTACTCGCCGATGGGCGTGCGCTTGCCGAACCCGTTCTCGGTCGCGGTCAGGACGGCCTTCGATTCGTCGTTGGCAGCGAGCATGCACACGACGCGCTGGCTGCCGTCCTCCGGCAGGCGCATGCCGCGCACGCCGGTCGCCTGCCGTCCCATCGGCCGCACCTCCTCCTCGGGGAAGCGCACCGCCTTGCCCTCGGACGAAAACAGCATCACGTCGTACCTGCCGTCGGTGAGCGCCGCCCCGACCAGGTAATCGCCCTCGCCGAGTCCCACCGCGATGATTCCCGAAGGTCGCGGCCGCGAAAACTCCGACAGCGGCGTCTTCTTGACCGTTCCGCCCGCAGTCGTCATGAACACGTAGTGGTTCTGGTCGAATTCCCTCACCGGCACCACGGCGGTGATCTTCTCGCCCTCTTCGAGCGGGAACACGTTGACCACCGGCTTGCCCTTGCTGGTGCTGCTGCCCTGCGGCACCTCGAACACCTTGAGCCAGTACAGGCGCCCGCGGTTGGAAAAACACAGCAGGTAGTCGTGCGAATGCGCGACGAACAGCCGCTCGATGAAATCGTCTTCCTTGATCGCTGCCGCCTGCCGGCCTCGGCCGCCGCGCCGCTGCGCGCGGTAATCGGCGAGCGGCTGCGATTTGACGTATCCGCCGTGCGAGAACATGACCACCATGTCCTGCGGCGCGATCAGGTCCTCGAGCGAGATGTCCTCCGTCGTGGTGACGATCTCGCTGCGGCGCGCATCGCCGAACTCCTGCTTGATCGCCTCGAGCTCGCCCGCGATGATCGCGACGATGCGCGCCGGCTTCTCGAGGATGTCGAGCAGATCGGCGATCGCCGCCATCACTTCGCGGTACTCCTCGCGGATCTTGTCCTGCTCGAGTCCGGTCAGGCGCTGCAGCCTCAGGTCGAGAATCGCCTGCGCCTGCTCCTCCGAAAGCCGGTAGTCCTCGCCTTTCAGGCCGAGGTCCGCGGCGAGCCCTTCCGGGCGGAACTGCAGCGTGCCGCCCGAACCCGCGACGCGCGCAAGCATCTCCTTCACGAGTTCGGAATTCCAGGTGCGGGCGGTGAGCGCCGCTTTTGCTTCCGCCGGGGAGGCAGCGCGCTTGATGAGATCGATCACCTCGTCCACGTTCGAGAGCGCGACCGCCAGGCCTTCCAGCAGGTGGCCGCGCTCGCGCGCCTTGCGCAGATCGAAGATCGTTCGCCGCGTCACCACTTCGCGCCGGTGCGCGATGAACGCCTCGATCAGTTCCCGCAGGTTGAGCAGCTTCGGCTGGCCGTCGACCAGCGCCACCATGTTCATGCCGAACGTGTCCTGCAGCTGCGTCATCTTGTACAGATTGTTGAGCACCACTTCCGGCAGCTCGCCGCGCTTCAGCTCGATCACGACGCGGATGCCCTGCTTGTCGGATTCGTCGCGGATGTCGGAGACGCCTTCGAGACGCTTTTCGGTCACCAGCTCTGCGATCCGCTCGAGCAACACCTTCTTGTTGACCTGGTAGGGAAGCTCGTCGACCACGATCGCCTGCCGGTCGCCCTTTCCGATGTCCTCGAAGTGGGTTCTCGCGCGGATCACGATGCGGCCGCGGCCCGTGAGGTATCCCTCGTGAACGCCGGCGACGCCATAGATGATCGCCGCGGTCGGGAAGTCCGGCGCCGGCACGAGCTTGATCAGGTCCTCGATGCGGCAGCGCGGGTTGTTGAGCATCAGCAGGCAGGCGTCGACCACCTCGCGCAGGTTGTGGGGCGGGATGTTGGTCGCCATGCCCACCGCGATGCCCGAGGAGCCGTTCACCAGCAGGTTCGGCAGCCGCGACGGCAGGATCAGCGGCTCGGTATCTGCCCCGTCGTAATTCGGTCCGAAGTCGGCGGTTTCCTTCTCGATGTCGGCCAGCAGCTCATGGCCGTTTGTAGCCATCCGGATTTCGGTGAAGCGCATGGCCGCGGTGTAGTCGCCGTCCACCGAGCCGAAGTTGCCCTGCCCGTCGATCAGCATGTAACGCAGCGAAAAGTCCTGCGCCATGCGAACGATCGTGTCGTAGACCGCGGAGTCGCCGTGCGGGTGGTACTTGCCGATCAC
>ORMF012256307.1_pt1 | contig 39690 bp, 33 predicted proteins | sample 1779871 | NCBI WGS metagenome assembly ORMF01 (sample SAMEA104232316, study PRJEB22302) | groundwater metagenome | biome: forest; feature: aquifer; material: groundwater | place: USA | collected 2011-08-07 | depth 5.4 m
CTGACCGCTCCCTCCCGGTCGCGGCTCGGATTCAACATCGTGGAACTACAATTCTCCACCAAAGGTTTCAATCAGATCCTCGACATTACTCCGTCCGTGCAGAAGGCGGTCCAGGGAAGCGGGGTGAAAGAAGGCGTGGCGCATCTGTTCGTCAAAGGCTCGACCGCGGCGCTCTCGACGATCGAATATGAGCCGGGAGCGCTGGCCGACCTGCAGCGCGCGCTCGACCAGATCGCGCCGATGAACGCGGAGTACGCGCACAACGAGCGATGGGGCGACGGGAACGGCTATGCCCATCTCCGCGCCGCGCTCCTGAAACCCGATCTCTGCGTTCCCATCCGTGGCGGAAAACTCGTGCTGGGCACATGGCAGCAGATCATCCTGATCGACTTCGACAACCGCCCACGCGAGCGCCAGGTGCTGCTGACGATCACGGAGGCGGCTCGCTCATAAACGGCGCATCCGAACTGCGTCCTGCGCCCCAGAGTCCGGCTTTGGACGCCGGGGCGACCGAATGGGAGCGGACAATAGGAGAGCAGTCTTGAGCGCGAACGACGATCCCTATTTCAGTACACGCATGGCGCTGGTGGAACGGGTCAACTTGGACCGCGCTGCTGTCGGACTTTCGGCGGTTGAGTTCGACGCGTTCTCGTCCGCGGTCGCCGACCATCACTGCCAGGAGATGGCGGGTGCGAAGTTTCTGTCGCACTGGAACCAGCGGGGCCTGTTGCCATATCACCGCTATCACTTGTCGGGCGGACGGGACCACGTGCAGGAAAATCTGTCGCGGATTACTGTTTTTTCCGGAAGCCGTTCTCCCATCGGGACCCAGCCGGAGGAACTTCTGCCCCACCTCGCCGAGGCTCACGAACGGCAGATCGCGGAAAAGCCCCCGCTCGACGGACACCGCCGCAATATCCTCGATCCCGCACACACGCACATGGGAATCGGCCTGGCCGTTGTGGAGGGGGAGCTCACGATGGCCGAGGAGTTTCTAAACCGCTACGTTCGCCTGAAGGAACTGCCGCGGGCGCTTCCTAAGGTCCCCATCGAGGTGCAAGGCGAAATCTTGCGGAAAGGATTCGGCCCCTACTACTGCGGGCTATTTTACGAAGGGGTTCCCCAGCCGCGCACTCCGGCTCAACTGGAGCGCACGTACGCTTATGGCGAGAGCGAAGGCGAAGAATGTGCGGCGATTCGACCCTGGGAGATACGCTTTCAGGTTTCCACGGGGCGGTTCCGGTTCTCCTTCCGTCCGAAGAATTGCGGCCCGGGCTTCTATCATTTGCTGCTTTGGGTGCGTAACGACATTCGCTCCATCCCCTACGAATTGCAGATGGGCGTCAACAAAATCGATACGAAGGGAGCGGTCGAGGCGGCGGGATGGGTGTTTATTCGTTGATTCCCGCTTGCGGTTTTTGCCGCGACTTGCAGTTAGGATTTCTTTTTCCGCCCGCCATTCTGACGCGGGCCGCGAATTAAACTTTCGATCAACGCTTCCAGGCGAATGAGACGGTTGTCTATTTCGAGCAGGGCCGCGTTGTGCTGCTCCGCGAAACTCTGTTGCTGTTCCGTGAAAGCGGCCATCTGATTGTTGGGGCGGCTGATTGCCACATGGTCCTTCATCTGAAGCTCCTCGAGCTTTTGGAAGAACCCGTCGTGGTGCGCTTGGTTTTCCAGCAACTGATCGAGCATTCGGTCGCGTTGTTCGTTGGTCATGCCATTCCCCTGGGAATCATTCTCTAACATTTGGCGAAAAGTTGGAAGTGGCAGCCGCGTTTTGCTCCCGCAAAATCTTTCTGCTATGATCCAGCCATGCCGCCCAAGCAATTCGTTCACTTGCACCTGCACACCGATTACAGCTTGCTGGACGGCGCTTGCAAGATCGACGCGATGGTGTCCCGCGCGGCCGAGTACAAGATGCCGGCCGTCGCCGTCACCGATCACGGCAACCTGTTTGCAACCGTCGAGCTTTACAAAGCCGCGCAAGCCCACGGCGTCAAACCCATCATCGGGTGCGAAACTTACGTCTCGCAGCAAGGGCGCAAGACCCGTAGCGAGAGTGACCGATACAACCATCTCGTTCTGCTTTGCGCCAACCGCAAGGGCTACCAGAACCTGGTGAAACTGGTCTCGGCGGGATATCTGGAAGGGTTTTATTACAAGCCCCGCATCGACAAGGAACTTCTCGCGCGGCACTCCGAAGGATTGATCGCGCTTTCGGGATGTTTGCGCGGCGAAGTTGCCGAGGCGCTGGTGGCGGAAAAACCCGATATCGCCCGCAAGGTGGCCTACGAGTATCAGGACATTTTCGGGAAAGACAATTTTTTCCTGGAGATTCAGAATCAGGGACTGGAGCAGGAGAAGAAGATCAACCCGGCGCTGGTGGAGCTTTCGGGGCAGACCGGAATTCCGCTGGTCGCAACTAACGATTGCCATTATCTCGGCCATGATGACTGCAACGCCCACGACGTTCTGCTCTGCATCCAGACGGGTCGCACCGTCACGGACACCAAGCGGCTGAAGTTCCAGAGCGACCAGTTTTACGTGAAGTCGTATGAAGAAATGATGCAGGTGTTCGGCGAGGTGCCCGACGCCGTTTGGCGGACGGCCGAGATCGCCGAGCGCTGCGAGACGCATCTCGAGAAGGTTCCCCATCCGTTCCCTCATTTTGAGGTTCCGGCGGGCGAGACGCTCGACAGCTATTTCGAAAAAGTGGCGCGCGATGGGTTCCGATCGCGGCGCGTGCGGCTGGAAGAACTGGCCTCGCGCGGGGCCCTGCGGCGCAGCTTGAGCGAATACGAGGAGCGCCTGGAACGCGAGATACGCACCATCCAGCAGATGCAGTTTCCGGGCTATTTCCTGATTGTCTGGGACTTCGTGCGCTTCGCGAAAGATCAGAAGATTCCCGTGGGGCCGGGCCGCGGATCGGCTGCCGGAAGCCTGGTCTCCTACTCGATGGGAATCACCGACATCGATCCGCTGCAATACAACCTGCTTTTCGAACGCTTCCTCAACCCGGAGCGGATCTCGATGCCGGATATCGACATCGACTTCTGCATGAACCGGCGCGGCGAAGTCATCAACTACGTCACGCAGAAATACGGCCGCGAGAACGTGGCGCAGATTATCACTTTCGGAACCATGGCCGCCAAGGCCGTCATCAAGGACGCCGCGCGGGCCATGGAGATTCCTTACGGAGAAGCCGACAAGCTCGCCAAGCTCGTTCCCAACACGCTCAATATTTCGCTGCAAGAGGCGATTGATCAGTCGCCCGCATTGGCCGCGCAGACCAAGGACGACCCGCGCGTGGAAAAGTTGATGGAGGTGGCGCTGCGGCTGGAAGGCATGGTGCGGCACGCTTCGACGCACGCCGCGGGCGTGGTGATCTCGCCTCAGCCGCTGACCGATGTGGTCCCGCTCTATAAGACGAACAAGGACGAAATTGTCACGCAGTACGACATGAACGGGCTGGAGAAAATCGGACTGCTCAAGATGGATTTTCTCGGCCTGACCACGCTGACCGTGGTGGACGATACGCTGAAGCTGATCGCTTCCACGACCGGAGAAAAAGTCGAGATCGACCGCCTGCCGCTGGACGATGCAGCGACGTATGAGATTTTTTCGAAGGGGCAGACGAGCGGCATTTTCCAGTTTGAGTCCGGCGGAATGCGCGATATTCTGCGGCGGTATAAGCCCACGTCGCTCGAAGACCTGACGGCGCTCAATGCGCTTTATCGTCCCGGACCGTTGCAGGGAGGGATGATCGACGACTTCATCGCTCGCAAACACGGCCTGAAGCCGATTGTTTACGACCTGCCGGAACTCAAAGAGATTCTTTCGGAGACCTGCGGCGTCATCATCTATCAAGAGCAGGTGATGCAGATCGCGCACCACCTGGCGGGATTTTCCCTGGGACAGGCCGATCTGCTGCGGCGCGCCATGGGCAAAAAGAAACACGAAGAGATGGCGGCTCAGCGAGAGCGCTTCGTTCAAGGAGCGGCTGAAAAAGGTTTTCCGAAGAAGAACGTGGTCCGCATCTTCGACCTGATGGAACAGTTCGCCGGCTACGGCTTCAACAAGTCGCACTCGGCCGCGTATGCCCTGCTCGCCTATGTGACCGCATACCTGAAGGCGCACTATCCGGTGCAGTTCCTTTCGGCGGTGCTGACGAGCGAAACGGGCAACACCGACAAGGTGGTCCAGTACTTCAACGAGTGCCGCGAGATGGGGATTCCGGTCCTGCCGCCCGATATACAGACCAGCTTCTGGAATTTTACACCCGACTGCAAAGCCATCCGCTTTGGGCTCGGCGCGGTGAAGAACGTGGGACACAATACCATCGACGGCATTCTGGCGGCCCGTGCACGATTGGGGAAGTTCGCATCGCTCCATGAAATTTGCGAAACGGTGGACCAGCGCGTGCTCAACAAGCGCGTGCTGGAAAGCCTCATCAAGGGAGGCGCTCTCGATTCGCTCGGCGCGCGGCGCTCGCAGCTTTTTGCTATCATTGAGGGAGCGATGGAAACCGCGCAAAAGCGGCAGCGCGACCGCGCATCCGGCCAGCACGGACTCTTTGGAAGCGCCGAGAGCGCTGCGCCGGAAGAAAAGCTGCCGGACATCCCCGAGTGGCCCGAGACCGAGATACTGGCCGGCGAGAAAGAGGTCCTCGGGTTTTATCTGACGGGACATCCGCTGCGCAAGTTCGAAGAAAAGTTGCGGGACTTGGGCACGGTGAATACGGCGCGCCTGGCGGAGCTGGAGCCGCAGTCCGAGGTGTCGCTGGGAGGTATTATTACCGCGGTGCGGACGGCCCGAAGCAAGAAGGGCGACACGTATGCGTCGGCGACGCTGGAAGATCTGGAAGGAACCGTGGGGCTTTTGTTTTTTCCAAAAGACTACGCGCGGCTCAGCCAGCGGTTGCAGCCAGAGGCCATTGTCTATGTGAAAGGGCGGTTGCAAATGGAGGAGAACGCGCAGCCCAAGGTGGCGGTCTCCGAGATTGCTCCGCTCGAATCCGTGGAGCCTCCGCGAGCTACCGGGGTCGTGATCCGGGTGCGGCTGGGGGGCGCGAACGGCGGAGTGGCCCGGCAGTTGTTCGAAATTTTCAGCGAGAAGAACGGCGAAACCCCGGTGCGGCTGGAGATTGAGCGGGAGAGCGATTTTCAAGCGATCCTGGAGCCGGACCTGCGTATCCGCCCCGATTCGGATTTCGTCGACCGCATTAGAAAGCTCTGCGGACGGGATTCCGTACGCGTGGTGTGATGCGCGATTCGCCGATTGCAGACGAGATACGATGCGATTATCGAGCGGGGATTGAGGCAGAAGGAACGATGGACCCTGAAAAAGTACAGCACGATTTGGAAGCGATTGAGCGGGAAATCGAGGAACTGGGGAAAGCCGCCACAGACGGGAACGCCGAGGCTCAGGTTCTGGAGCTTCGCGAACAGATTCGCGTGCTGCAAGCGGGGATCGGCTCCGGTGTTTCGGCGTGGTACCGGGTGCAGATCGCACGCCACCCGCAGCGTCCGCACACGCTTGATTATTGCAAGCACCTCTTCCAGGATTTCACCGAGATACACGGCGACCGCGCTTTCGGCGAGGATCCCGCGATGGTGACGGGCTTTGCGAAATTTCACGGGCAGCCCGTGATGGTCATCGGACACCAGAAGGGACGCGACACGACGCAGAAGCTCCATCGCAACTTCGGAATGCCGAAGCCGGAAGGATATCGCAAGGCGTTGCGCGCGATGCGACTGGCCGCGAAGTTCCACCGTCCGATCTTTACGTTTGTCGATACACCGGGGGCGTACCCCGGCATCGGCTCCGAGGAACGCGGCCAGGCCGAGGCCATCGCCAAGAACCTGATGGAAATGGCGCGGCTGCCGGTGCCGATCATCGTCACGGTGACCGGCGAAGGCGGCAGCGGAGGCGCGCTGGCGATTGCGGTGGGAGACTGTATTTTCATGCTGGAAAACGCGGTCTACAGCGTGATCTCGCCGGAAGGATGCGCGTCCATCACTTGGCGCGACGGCCAGAAGGCCGAGGTCGCGGCGGAGGCGCTGAAGATCACGGCGCAAGATTTGATATCCCTGGGCATCGTGGACCAAATGGTTCCGGAGCCGCACGGCGGCGCTCACACCGACCCCGAAAAGATGGCGCAACTGCTCGATCCGGTCCTCACAAAAGCTTTGAGCGAAATCGTGCATCTCCCGGTTCCCGAGTTGCTCGAAAAACGCTATCAGAAATTCCGCCGCATGGGCCAGTTCTTCCGCGAAACAACTTCCGAGCCGCGACCGTAAAGGAATCCGGGCAGGCGCGAGAGCCAGGCCGGGGGGGACCGCTCCCTTTCGGTCGCGGCTCGGATCGGGCGGAGGCGAGACCCCGTGATCTCCATCATCATTCCCACGCTCAACGAAGAATCCTGCGTTGGAAAAACGCTGGAAACGCTGCTGGCCGCTTCGGGCGAGTTCGAAGTGTTGGTGGTCGATGGTGGAAGCAGCGACGCCACGGTTTCCATCGCGTCGCGCTATTGCCGGACTCTCGCGTCGGAGCGGGGACGGGCGCTCCAGATGAACCGGGGAGCCCTCGAAGCGCGAGGCGATGTTCTTCTGTTTCTGCACGCCGATGTTCTCTTCCCTCGCACGGGAATTCTGTCGATTGAGAAAGCGATGGAGAACGCTCGCGTGGTCGGAGGCAACTTCGACCTCATCTTCGAAGGCTCCGGCATGGTCCCGCGGATCTTCACGCTGATCAACCGTTGGCGGCGGCCATTCGGTATTTTTTATGGCGATTCGGGAATCTTCGTCCGGCGGGAGGCGTTCGAGGACATGGGAGGGTATCGGCCGCTGCCGCTCATGGAGGACTACGACTTTGCGCGGCGGCTGGTGAAGCGCGGCAAGACAGTATGCCTGAAGGATTCGCTGCTAGTATCCTCCCGGCGATGGGAGGAGCATGGATTGCTTCGCACCATGGCGGCGTGGTTTTTTCTCCATACGGCTTATTTGCTGGGCGTTCCGGCGCGGTATCTGGCGCCGTTTTATCCGGCGATCCGGCGGGGGAGGGGGATCGAACAATAGCAGCGAATGGGAAATCCGCGAACTTGGTATACTGAACGCAAATTCGTAGAATAGCTTGGTTGCTCTCTGCAGAGAATGATGACTGAACTACCACCCGAAGTCGCGACCGCTTTGATGGCGCTCAGGGAAGCCGTCGCAGAGGTCATTGAAGAGAAAGTGCGCAATCATTGGCCGATCTATATTTGGCGCGACGGCAAGGTGATTGATATTCTCCCGGAGCTACTCGAGCAGCGTTACAATTGGGGCCGAAATGAATGACCGCCACCAGCACCCATTCTGATTGGGATAAATGAGTCCCAAACGAAATTCTGGAGTTTAGAAGTTCCCCGCAACCGCTACCTTGCGGTCGCGGCTCTGATTAGAGCGATTAAACAATTGCTGTAGACCAAGTTTTCTGTCGCCCCTCCGGGGCTTGTTTCGGTTACTTTGCCGCAGACCCACGGCTTGCGCCGTGGGCTACTATCTACCGCCCCTGACGGGGCTGCGAACAAAGTCTACACCTATTGTGGAATCGGTCTAGGAACCGGCCCGGTAGCCGATTACGGCGTAATCCATTCCGCCGAAGAACGTTTCGTTGAAGCGCGCTACGGCGCTGTTCCAGATTTGGAGCGCCTCCGGCTCTATGGACTGCGTCGAGAGCTGCGGAATGATTGGCAGAGATGGCGAGACGGGCGAAAGGAAATGGGTGCCGATGCGGTCGAGACCCGCCTCTTGAAACAGCACCCGCAACAAGGCCGGTGGAATGGGCTTCACGTGCGTGGGGTCAAGATAAAATGACTGGCTGAAGATCGCGAGGCACTCCGGGTTTTGCGTTTCGATGGCGAGCACACCGTCGGGAGCTAGCGTCCGGCCGCACTCGGCGAGCAAGCGGACACAGATTTCCGGCGCGAGATGCTCCACGAATTGGGAGCAGAAAATGCCGTCGAGCGAGCCATTGGGAACTTTTCCGAGAAATGCGAACACGTCGGCTCGGGTGACCGCCAGTTTTTTTTCCAAACAGCGTCCGACCATGTCGGCATCGAGATCGACGCCCCGCGCATTCACGCTGGCCTCGCGCATCAGATCCAGGAACTCACCGCGCCCGCAGGCGATGTCCAAAACGTTTTGCCGGCCCTGGAAAAACGGAAGGTAGAAGCTCTGGCGCGCCCGAATCTCCTCTTCGGTTCCGCGGAAGTGCCGCTCCAGTTGGAAGTAGTCGATACCGGGCAGAGCCGATGTTGCAGCTTGCGCGCCGGCGGGCGAAGGCGCCGCGATTGGAGCGCTTTCCACCCTCGCCTGGGCCGCCATACGCTGCCGAATCACCCGCATCTCTTCCTGAAGAGCTTGATTTCCCTTCCAAAATTCTTCCTGCAACTTTTTCACCCACGAGCCGGTCTGGTCATAGATCTCGGTGGAATGGCGCTCGAGCGCGGCGTCGTATGCACTTTTCAGCATCTTGGTTTGCTCTTCGGATTGCTCGCGATGCTGTTTCAATTCCAAGTCCAGCCGTTCCTGGAGCGTGGTGGAATGGCGGGCGAGCACGCCATCCAAAGCCCATTTCTGCAACTTCATCTTCTCTTCGAATTGCCCGCCCTGGCTGTCCAACTCCAATTTGAGCCGGTCGAGACGGCCAGCGAGGAACGATTGAGCTTCGCCGATCTGCCGCTCCAATCGTTCCCACAGCGAGTCCAATTCCCCGCCCAGCTCCCGGTGCGTCTCTCCCGAGTGAGCGAGCGATTCACGAAGGGCCAGCAAGTTTCGATTCATGGCATCGAGCGCTTCCGAGGTCCGCGCCAGAGATTCAACAAGAGCGACATTGAAATCCCTCTGGGGCCGGAGGAGCCATCCCAGCAGCCGCGCGAGAAAACGTTTTCCAGACTGGAACAGATCGTTCACCAAACCCGGCGGCCGCGGGTTCACGGTTCCGATTGCACCGGCCAGATGCGCAGCCAATAACTGAGAGTTCCTCAACGGGTCGAGCGAAGGCTGGTCAAGCTGAGGCGGCGCGAGATGGGGCCTCCCGAGCTTGGTTGCGATCCGTTCGCGGATCGAGTGAAGCCGCTGGGCGACCGGGATGGCGTCTTCAGCCGTACCGTTGCCGGAGTTGTTGTTGTCGTGCGCGTTGGCGGACATGGATGAAAAACTCCGTTAGAGCATTTTTCGAAAGGGTGTATCCTTCACGATCGGTTCCGGAATCGACGGACGGTTTCTGTCGCCCCTCCGGGGCTTGTCCGCATTGTGGTTGACCGACCCACGACTTACGTCGTGGGCTACTTTCTGCCGCCCCTCCGGGGCTCCGGAAAGAGATACGAATTCCGGGAAACCGGTCTAAAAACCTTTTCAATTAAATGAACTAATAGGGGCAACAGCAAACATCCAAGACATACCTCAGGGGCTAAAGCCCAAATTATAGGCGCTCTATTGCGGCACGGCTGAAGCCGTGCCCTGACGAGTCGCGCCGTGACGGTTGCCACAACAAGTCCATTTACGAGACCCCTTCCAATGGATCTCGGTTCCTCAAACCGGGGTGGCGGACGAGACCGGGAGCTTGCGGGACGTTACGCGCGCCCGGAGGTTCGCGACTCCGGCGGTGCGGCGCGAGTCGATGACCTGGAACGTCAGCACGTCGTCGAGCCAGTCGTGACTGGTGCCGTCGGGCGACTGCGTTGCAACGGTCAAAGTATACTCCTGCGGATTGAGCCAGCATGCGAACGCAAAGTTCACTTCGCACAGGTCGCCCGAACGCGCCGCTTGCGGACGGGCCTCCTCCAGCTCCGTATTGGTTCCGAAAACCTCCATGCCGATTCGCGTGCGGATCATGATCCCCACCACCGGCCGCGCATGAGGCTCGTGAAAGTAAACCAGCACGCGGACGGGAATGTTTTCGCCCGACCGGAAGACCAGCGCGGGGCGGCCCGCTTCATTAAAAAGCTCCACCTTCACAACCTCCGCCTGCCGGTCGCCGTGGCGGAAACTGTATTGGAGCGGCTCAATCGATTCGAGCGGCATTTCGGGCAGCGGAGGCGACTGGTCGTCGAAGGCGCGCTGCCGCTCGAGCACCAGCCCGTTGTAACGGTTCACGACGTCGCTCGGATCGCCTTCGGCGAGAATGCGTCCGCGATACAAGAGCATGGCCCGGTCGCAAAGCAGCTTGACCAGCCCGACGTCGTGCGTGACCAAGAGAACCGTGAGACCGCGCCCGCGCAGTTCCTCGAACTTCCGCACGCAACGGTTGACAAAGATGGCGTCACCCACGGCCAGCACTTCATCGACGACCAGAATTTCCGGCTCGACGTGAATGGCGGCCGAAAAGGCCAGCCGAACGTACATCCCGGTGGAGTAGGTCTTGACGGGGCGGTCCATGAACTCGCCGATCTCGGCGAAGCGCTCGATGCTGGGGATGTTCCGCTGGATCTCCTGGCGGGGGAGGCCCATGATCTCGCCGTTCAGGAAAACGTTTTCGCGCCCCGTGAATTCCGGATTAAAGCCCGCGCCGAGCGAAAGCAGGACGGCCATGCGGCCTCTGGTGAGGACGCGTCCGCGCGTGGGATCGAGCGTTCCGGCGACAATCTCGAGCAGGGTGCTCTTGCCCGATCCGTTCGGCCCGATGATGCCGAAGACGCCGCCGCGCTCCACATCGAAGCTGATGCCGTCGAGCGCCCAAAACTCCTGGTGGTAGCTGCGCCGGTTGAGGGTGAGCATCTCCTTCAGGCGGCTCACGGGATTGGAATAGAGCCGGTACATCTTGGCGACGTTGCGCACTTGAATGGCAGGCATCAGATCAGATCCGCAAAAGATTTTTTGGCCTTGAAGAACCAGGCGTGTCCGGCCCAGAAGGCCACCAGCGCAAGAATCCAGAGTTTTACGAGCGGCATCCATTCCGGTGGAGCGCCTTCGAGCAAAATCGCGCGGTAAGCGCCCACCACCGTATACATCGGGTTCATGCGAAAAAGCCAGAGCCATTGCTCCGGCAGCGACGATGCCGGGTAACAGATGGGCGTAACAAAAAACCAGACGGTGAGCAGATATCCCATCACCTGCCCGGTGTCGCGCAGGAAAACGCCGAGCGAGGCCAGAAACCAGCACAATCCGGCGGTGAGCAAAATCTGCGGCACCAGGATGGCCGGAAGATATGCGGCCGTCCAATGGATGCCCGGCCCCATCGCAGCCGCGGCGACGAGAAAAATAGCCAGCGCAAACAGCTCGGTCGCGAGTCCCATGCAAGTAAGGTTGAGCGGCAGAATTTCCAGCGGAAAAACCACCCGCTTCACGAAACCGCTGTTTTCCAGCACGACGCCCGGCGCCCGCCCCACCGCTTCGCTGAAGGCCAGCCATGGCATCATCCCGCAGAGAAAATAAAACACGAAGCCGCCGCGGCCGGGAGCGAAACGCACTCGCAGGACGACCGCGAAGACGAAGTAGTAAGCCGCCATCAGAAACAGCGGATGGAGCAGAGTCCACAGCGCCCCGCCCATCGAACCGCGATACCGGCCGAGGACCTCGCGCCGCACCATGGAAAGGATCAGCGAGCTGTGCCGCACGGCGGTGCGCCAGGGATACCACAAGGCGCGTTCGGCCATTTGCACGGCGCGCCGCAAGCCTAAGCGCGCTCGCGTGGTCTGACGGACGCGGTCAACGGCGATGCCTCCTTCGGTGGATGTCACTTCGATTTCCAGGAACCGGGAGCCGCGATCGTAAAACCACGCGATCTTTTCCTCGACCGGCGAAATCCAAACACGGTAGCGTCCATCCTCGGGCGGCAACTGTATTTCCGCGCTCAGCTCGCGCCGCTCACCCGGCGGGCAATCGCCGAAAGACACGTGCTCGCCTTCCATCAGCAGCAATCCTGTTTGGACATCGAAGACGTTGTATCCGAGCAGCACCGGGCCGGCTGCTGCACCGTTGTCAATTCGTCCGTCCTGCCAAGTCACGCCGCTCGCGTTTTCTATCGTGCAATGGATGCGCATCCGCCCTGGTCCGTTGGTGTGGACCTCGGTCCCGTGAAAAACGGCGCGGTATGGATTGCTCGGATTCGACGCGCTCACTGTCTTGCTCCACCTTTGCCCAGCGGACGACGATCTTGTGCCGCCCAATACGGGCACGGAAGTTTGCTAACTGGAAATGACGCCAAGCGGCATTGTATCAGGGACGGGCATTAGGGGGGATAGTAGAGTTCCTTGGGCCACCGCTCGCGGATGGGACCCGCCTTTTTGGCACAACAGTAGATGATCTCCCCGCGCTGAGCGAGCGAGAACTGGTGGGCGTTCAAAATATTTTCGAGCCAGGCGGCGTAAGGCTCCGGCTTGCCGTAATCGCCGGTTTCGATATGTTCCACGTGGAACCCTGCCACCTCCATTAGTTGGATAATCTCGCGCGGTGTATACTCCCGGCTGTGGCGCGGATCGATGGTGCCGTCGGCGGCGGGCTTGATGTAGGCCTGAAACAGGCCGGGATGATAGCCGTACAGAACGGCGTGGATGCTTCGGAGGCTGGCGATGTTGGGCGTGCTGAGGACCAGCGTCCCGCCAGGCACGAGGATCCGGTTGATCTCGGCGATCATGTGCATCGGGTCGTTCGAGAGATGTTCGATCAGCTCGCAACACAGCACGGTTTGGAAATGTCCGTCGGGATAAGGAAAGCGGTCCTTCTCGGCGTCGAAGAGATCGACGGCACAGTCGAAAACCTCGCCCTCCGAAGAGGTCGTCGAACGGTGATCCGTCCGGCCCAGCGGGCCATAATATGCGCCCCGCACCTCGCCATAACCCAGGTACTTGCGCAACGCCGGCGTCAAATGCAAATAGCACCCGAGTTCGAGGACACGATCTTGAGACCCGCCGCGAGGCGTGATCTCGATGGTATGCGCCAGGCGTTTTAAGTGCAGCAATACGTATTCTTCCATCAACTGCGAGCCGTGAGAAAACCCCATGATGTACTCTTCCAGCTCTTCGGTCGAAGGCGCTGGACTGGAATTCACGGCCACTGGAACAACCGAGTTCGAGACCGTTACCGTTGACTGCGGTTTCGATTCCGCCGTCGCGTTTCGCTCCAGAAACGCAGCGTACTCGGAGGCGACCTTGGGCCAAGCGCATTCCCTTGCCGCAAAAGTTCTGGCGCGCTTTCCGATCGCTTGCGCCAGAGCGGGATCGTTCAGCAGAGTGTTCATGTACTCCGCGAGCCACTCCACTTCCCTGTCGTCGACTGGAATTTTCACGGCCACATCGTCGGGCACTTCGCGGAAAGAACCGATCTCGGAGATCAGCGTGGGTTTACCGAGCGCGAGCGCCCGCAAAAAACTTCCCGAGGTCTCACCGGCGGTCGGCCGCCGCAGGTTAATGCTAAAATCGCACGCCGCCATGCAGGTCGTAAATGTGTCGAGCGGAACGTAGCCCAAAATGCGCACCGCATCCGCGAGACCCAGTTCTTCGATGAGCGGACGCAGCGGGTAGTGCGGATGCTCTTCTCCCACCAGGATCATCTTCATCCCAGGACGCTGGGCGAGCAGGCACGCGAAGGCCCGCAACGCTTCCTTGATTCGCTTATAGGGCTTCAAGAAACCGAAGACGCCGAATAACGTCGTCGTGTCGTCGAGAGATAATCCCGTGAGCGCCGCCGTCTCTTTTCGCGCTTCAGTCGCGTCGATCGCTCCCGTGTCTACGCCATGAGGAATCTTGCAGATCGGAATCTGTATGCCCGCCTGCCTCACCAGATTCGCCACGTAATCGCTGTGGACGATGAGGCCGCGGCTCCGTTCGAGCAGGCTGCGATTCATGGCGACGTTGTCGTAGTCGAGCTGCTGCTGGCCCTGCTGCGCCCTGCGGGCACGCTCCAGCGCGGCGGCTCCGGCATTGAGCTCGAGTTCCCGGAAGTACCCCTCCCAATTCTCGCGCATGACGGTTACCCAGGCGAGCAGATGGTGGAGGTTGAATTCATGCAGCACCACGATGCCGGGAATCCGCAGCGCCAGATCGTAGATGTAAACGTGGTGGGGATTATTCCCCATCTGATAGAGCACCACGTCGTATTGCCCGGCATTATACAGCGGCTCAAATTCGCGGTGATGGAGAATCCGCAGGTTTTCGCTGGTGGAACGAAACGCGGGCTCGTAGTCGTCGATGAACACGTCGAGCCGCTCGACCCGTGAGGCGAGATGCGGCAGCAAGGCTTCGCTGTAATCGGCGATGCCCGAGGGCTGCGGACTTAATGGAGATAAGAAGGCGAGGCGCATCGTTCAGGGGATAGGTAACAGGGAATAGGGAACAGGAAACACGGCCGACTTCGTCTGTTCCCTGTTCCCTGTCACCTGTTCCCTGTGCATTACTCGAGCTCGGCGGAAAAGGTTGCCAGCGGCGTCGGCAAACGCACCAACAGCGGCTCCCGGCGCGCGCCGGAAGAAAACCAAACATCGAAGCTCCTGGCCGACCCAGGCCGGCGATAGGTCACGGAATATTTGTCCGCACTTTGCTCTCTCCCCGCCACGGTCACTTTTTCCGCCCCGGCATGTTGAATTTCCAGCGAGCGGTCGGGGCCCAAATAGACACTGGCCGTGGCGGCTGGATGCCCGGCGGCAAGCTGGTTGCGGAAATAATATAGGAACGTAAGCACGTCCCGGGCGCATTCCGGCATCGGAATCGCCGTGGTCTGTCCGTTCAGGGTCCGCTTAGCCAAGTGCGCATTCTGGTCGAATTCGATGGATTCCTCCGAACTCTTGGCGCCTTCGGTGGTCTTCCGGTGAAACTGGAGCGAACAAAGACCGTCCGCGGTAGCCACCGAACTGAACGCCGCGGAGAAGTTGCGAATCGGCGTGGCGGCCTCCATGGTCATTTCAAAGCGCACCTCGCCCTTCGCCGGTGTAACGGAAAGAACGGCTTCGCCCAAGGTCACCCCACTCGGCCAAAGCAGCTTGAACTTCACGGTCTCCGCCGACGAAATGGCCGGCGGCCGATTCTGCGCCCCTTGAGCCACGGGAGCGCCCAAAGCGGCTGCCAAAAGAACAAGATTTCGCAGACGATTCAACTTCGACCCTCCGCTCTTTCATACTCCCGCGAGACTCCAGCCAGCCGTTCGAACTCGATCGAGGCAGTTTGCGCTGGAAAAGAGGCTGTGACGCTGCGATTGCAGATGGAGAGCCAGCCGTGTGCCGCCAGCCGCTGGCTGAAAACCACATCCACGTGCATCGGATCCCCCTCGCACGGTTGCGCGAACATTCCCATCTCCAGAATAACGCTGCGGCGAATCACCAGGCAAACCCAGGGCAGCGCTTCGGCGGTCAGCCACTCCGGACGCCCGCGCCAGCAGGCGGCATTATCGGAGTTCCATCGAACTTCGCCGGCGCCGGCCAGCCAGCCTCCACAAACGGAGCCTCCATCGGGACTTTCCACTTGCGGCCCTGCCTGTGCGGTTTGCTCGTCAAAGGCTTCCAGCAATCGCCCCAGCCATTCTTCGTTCAACATACGACAGCGGGAATCCAGCAGGCAAATGAACTCCGATTGGCTGTTTCGGATGGCCGTGTTGACTTGATCCACTATCGCGTCCATTCGGCCTGAGGTTCCCACTCGATGCGCCATCCGCACGTGAGCCGAGCTCGGGCCCAACGAGCGAAGCTCGAACGTTTCTTTCTCGACGCCTGCATCGAGATAGATCAAATCCACGCGGGGCGCATTCGCGCGCGACGAACCAGGGAAACTCCGGCCCGCAAAACGTTGCCGCAGTCCCGCAACCACGCGAACCTTCATCAACAGCACGGCCCCTGCCCCCAGACGCAGCGCAAAGATCGCGAGGTGAATCGCGCGCAGCGGCGTGTTCCGGCCCGCGGCCCCGGAAAAGATCTGGAAGGAAAGCTGGTCCCGGAATCGCCACAGAAAATGGCGTCCGAGGGTCCCTATCTTGCGAGCCGGAAATCCATCGGCCAGCTCGTTGTAAATGTGGCGCGGGCCAAACGGCAGAAGAAAAGCGGCCAGCTTCATTCCATCGTACGGCTCATCGGTGCATGGAATCACCCATCCCTGGAACGGCGGGCGCGACTCCCGCCACCATTGCCGGAGCGCGCTCCAAAATCCGGGCTTCAGAATCGTAACCGAGTCGAACAATCCACGCGCCGGGCCTTCGAGCCGCTCCGGCAGCAGGCCATGGAGCTTCGCGCCGGGAAAGTTCTCCCGCACCACCGGAACGATTTTTTTCAGGTAATAGGCTGACGCCGAGCCAACCACTCCAATGGGAAGCGCCCGCCGGCGCCGGTCGCGCTGCTGGCGCATCCGCCATACTGCGTGGCCCGCAAGCAAATAAAGATTCCGCGCCGGAAACGCATCGAGGTGCTCGTTATAGGCTTCCACGCTCCAAACCGGAAGCAGCCAGGCAAGCCACTTCAGGGCGGCGCGATCTTCATCCGTACACGGCACGATCCAGCATTGGAACTCCTGCCGGGCGATCGCTCTGTAATGCTGGATCGCACTCCACAAGCCGGGTTTGAGAATCGTGACGGAGTCGAACAATCCTTGCCCCGCTCCATCCGGAGTTTCCGGCAGCAAGCCGTGCAGGCGGGCTTCCGGAAAGCGCGCCCGCACTTGCGGAACAATTTTCGCAAGCGACGGAATCGACGCCGAGCCGATCACTCCCACGGGAAGCGACCGGTGGTATCTCTTGCGCTCTTCGCGGCGCAACGCGTCTCGCAAGAGCCGACGCTCGCGGTCCTGGCGCATTCGCCACAAACCATGGCCGGCGAGGAAATAAATATTCCATGCCGGGAACCCGTCCAGAAGCTCGTTATAGATTTCCAGCCTTCGTAGCGGAAGCAGCCAGGCGAGCCACTTCAAGCCGGCCCCACCCTCATTGGTGCATGGAAGAATCCAACATTGAAATGGCCGGCGGGCAAGCTCCCTCAATTGCCGGATTGAACTCCCAATGCCCGGCTTGAGGATCGTGGCAGAGTCGAATAACTCCGGCGCCGTTCCATCCAATCCTTCCGGCAGCAAGCCGTGCAACGGAACTTCGGGAAAACGCGTCCGCAGGTGCGGAACGATTTTCTTCAGGTAAGAAGCCGACCCCGAACCCAGCACCCCGACGGGAAGCGCCCGAAAGCATCGTATCCGTTCCGCGAGGAGCCGCTCGGATTCTTCACGGCGTTTTCCGCTCCGCTGGCGCTTCCGCCACAGAGCGTGGCAGAGCAAGGAACCAAAACTCCGCGCCGGGAAAACATCCAGATTTTCGTTATAGACTTCGACGTGCCCGAGCGGCAGCAGCCATCCGAGCAACTTCAGGCCCCAGAACCCTTCCTTGGTGCAGGGCACAACCACTCGCCGAAAGCGCTGTTTGCCCAGGCAGAAAGGCAGCAGCCGGAGGTAGGCGACCAACCAGGGCCGCTCGGCCCGCTCCAACAAATCGAAGAGGGTTCCGGCTGCTTCATCGTAAGCATATGGAACGATTCCGTGCAGCGGAACATCCGGAAAGCGATGGCGAAGGCTCGCTACAATGCGCTTCAAGTTCTCGGAAGAAGCCGAGGAGATCACGCACACGGGGCCTCTCGGCGTGATGGCCTGCCTCCATGTCGCTCGCAGCAACTCGAAACGGCTGCAATAGACCAGTTCCCGCTGCCCATCGGAAAAAAACAATCGGCCCGGCAGAACCATCGCCAGGAATTTCAACCATCGGAACCGGCTGGGGGGTTTCAGGCAGACGATCTTGGATTCTAAAGAAAAGCCCAGAAAAATCGCGAGGCGGTTCCAAAGGAGCGGAGCCGCCAGGAACCGGCAGACCAGCATCTGTTCGGGCCGCAATGACGCGAGTTCCGCCACTCGCCGCTCCGCTCCGGCGGGCACGGCCACGCGCAGGGAGGCTCCGCGCTCGGCGAGGCGCAATCGCCGAATGTCGGCGGCGGCGTCTTCCGGAGAGCCGGTTGCGAAGTAAACAGTCTTGCTCATGCGGCCTGGTCCAGAAATTGAAGATATCGCGCTTGAATCCGGGGACCCACTCGTTCCAGGCTATATGCGTTTTCCACCAACCGCCTCGCCGATTGCCGGAGGCGAAGCCAATGCGCGTCGTCGCGAAAGAGGCGCAAAATGGCCGCCGCCGATTCCTCGGGACTTTCTCGCATGATCACATGATGGTCCGAAAGCAAACCCAGCCCGTTGGGAGCGAAGGAATTCGTTACGATCGGAACTCCCGCCGCCATCGCTTCGATGATCTTGGTGCGAATGCCGCCGCCGCTGGTTACCGGCACTACGTTTACTCTGGATTCCCAGTAGATCTCCCAGATCCGCTCGACGTAGCCGCGATAGTCGACGCCGTTGTCGTGCATCAGTCCCTTCATGGCGTTCGAAGCACCCTCGCCGACCACAGTGAGGCGGGCGCGCGGCTCTTCGGCTCGAATCAGAGGCAACTCCTGACGGATGAAATAGTCGAGCGCCTCGGAGTTGGGAGTGTGGGGAAGGAATCCGACGAAGACCATAGTGGGGTCCCGGGGAACGTACGGCCCCGGCTCGAACTGCGAGCAGTCCATCAGGATAAACGGCAGGGCTTCGGCGCGCACACCCGGCGCCAGTTCCAGCGCTCGGCGGCGTTCTTCCTCCGATGTCACCAGGACCCAGTCGAAACTTTCGAGCGTCCTCCGGTTGTGCCGGATCGAGTCGAGCGACCAGAACAGGTGTTCGAGCCGCGTCCGCAAGCCATGCGTCTGCTTCCAGTTCAGATAATAGTGCCACCACTCCTGCACGTGCGCGCGGATGATCCGCGGACAACGGGCGTTTGCGGCGTAGTCGGCCATCGCCAGGTACTCCACCTGCACAACGTCCGGCGAATCCTCCTTCAGGATGCGATCGACGGCCCGCTGCATGGCGTCGCTCTTGAGATTCGAGAACAGGAACGGAGTGCTGGAAAAAGCATCGAGCTTCCGCGAGGGCGGCGCCGGAAACAGCACCGCCTTACGGCAAAGCGTATTCAGCCCCTCCTGCGCCTGCTCCTGAAACCGCTCCGGGCAGAAACCGACAAAGATAATATCGAAGGCGTCCCGCAACGCCCGAATATATCCATAGATAGCACTCCCCGCCCCGTGATGAACGGGGTAAGGCGTTACCGGCGAGATGATGAGCATGCGGGGCTTCATGTATTTGCCAACAAACGTCAAGATCCCTTTGTCACTCTTCCTTCGAGGAAAGATTTTCGATCCAAGCCTTTTCTAACCCCCGAATTTCACCGTGCTATTGGATCAATTTCAAAAACTCATCTACACTCAAAGCCGCTTGCCGAATAATGGCCCGCAGCGTGCCCTCTGTCCAATTCCCGGTGGTCAGGGACCACCAATTGGGTGAAGGGATTGTCGCGGCGCAAAGTCATATGGCTCCCTTTCTGCCACTTAAGATAAAACCCCGCATTTCTCAACGCATCGACACACTGTCGCCCCGAGACACACGGCAACTTGCTCATACGGCAACTATCAAAGTTTCAAAACGTTCTTCAGGAACCGTCAGGTGATCTTCTTCGAGCGCCTCAATATACACTTCGATCGCTTCTTTAATGTTTGCGATGGCCTCTTCTTTAGTCTTGCCCTGGCTGATGCAACCCGGAAAGCTCGGACACTCGACCACCCAGTAACCATCTTCGCCGGGATAGAGAACTACTTGTCTCATGCAATTGCTCTCCGTCCGCCTGTGGACTCAGGTTGCTTTGGTCCCCACCGCCACGATCCCCCTCACCCTCAAATACTCATCCACCGCCTTCTTCCAGTGCGGCAGCGGCTGAAGGCCCAACTCTCCGAGACGTTGCGAAACGATCACGGAGTAAGCGGAGCGCTTGGCCGGAAGATTAAGCTGCGCCCAGCTAGTCGCATCGACGGGAACCGGCCGCGGCAGCTTTTGCACGATATACGCGGCAAACTCCTGGCGCGTGCACTCGCCGCTCCCCGCTGCGTGCAGGATGCCCGTCGCGTTTATTCCGGCAAGCTCCGCGATTCGTTGCGCCAAGTGCACGGTCCACGTGGGGCAGCAAATCTGATCGGCAACATAAGTCAGGCGGTCACGCACTTGCGCCTGCGCCAGAACCCCTTCGACGAAGTTCTTGCGATGAATCCCGTATAGCCAGGAAGTGCGCAAAACCAAGTGCCGGCTCGCCGCGCCGTCGCGCAGGACCTGACGATCACCCTCCAGCTTGCTCTGTCCATAGACGCTGATCGGGTTGACCGCATCGTCTTCGACGTATGGAGTCTTCTTACAACCGTCAAAAACCTGGTCGGTGCCGATGTGGAACAGGCGCGCACCAACTGTTTCCGCCGCACGCGCCAGAAATCCCGGTCCACGTCCGTTGACCGCGAACGCCCGCTCCGGGTTCCGCTCGCAGCCATCGACATCGGGGTACGCCGCGCAATTGACGATCAACTCCGGCCTCCATTCGGCGACCGCGCGCCGTACAGCCGTTTCATTCGAGATATCGCAAGCGGTGCGGTCCAGTCCACGGACATCGTGCTTCGCCGCGAGGACCGGACGAAGATCGCTCCCGAGCATCCCGCTAGCCCCAGTAATTAAGATCCGCATAAATCAATTTACGAGCGCAATTGACCAAACATTACGGCGACTGCTCCCGTAACCTCCCCAATACCCGAGCTGCGCCGCTTGCCCCTGGAACCTCTTTAGTATAACGGGAATACGACCCATACGGAAAGGAAAGCTGAAGGAACCGAGGAAAATGCCCCCAGTAATCCAAAACTAATGATATCGATCAAGTTGGATCGGATCTTGGAGTTTCGAAGGCCGCCAGATAAACCGCCTTTTCTTCCGTGGACAGAAACGAATTTCGGAACGAAGACCGCGCCAGCTCCCGAAGCTCTTCGTTGGTGAATCCGAAGACCGAGCGTGCCAGCTCGTACTCCCGGTTCAAATCGGTTCCAAATAAGGCGGGATCGTCCGTGCTGAGCGAAATCAAAACGCCGCGATCGAAATAACGGCGCACGGGATGCTCCGCAAGATCGGCGAGGCAGCCGGTCCGGAGATTGCTGGTCAGGCAGATGTCGATCGGCACCTGCTTTTCAACCAGGTAATCGATCAACGACGGGTCCTGAGCGGCTGAAAAGCCGTGTCCAATGCGTTCCACGCCGAGCAGGTCCATCGCGTTCCTCACCGATTCCGGACCCGCCGCTTCGCCGGCATGAGCCGCGAGCCGCAAGCCCTCGCTGCGGGCCGCCCGGAAAACCTCGCAAAACAGCTCGGGAGGCGCTTGGCGTTCGTCGCCGCCGATTCCGAAGCCCACCACGCCCCGGTCCCGAAGGCGCGCCGCCTGGCGCATGACTTCGAGCGCCGCCTCCGCGCCAAAATGCCGCACGGCGTCAAACAGCCACGCCACGCGGATGCCAAAATCTTCCTGAGCCCGGCGCGCGCCTTCTTCAATTCCGGCAAAGCACGCTGCGACGTCGTCGCCTTTCCATATCATTACGCCGGCCGAGATCATGATCTCCGCGTACCGCACGTTTTGCGCCGCAAGCCGCCGCAACCCGTCGTAGGCGATGAACTCGTAATCCTCCGGCGACCTCAAATGCTGGCAGACGGTCTTGTAGGCTTGAAGAAAGTCTCCGAAAGCCGTGGTAGAGTAAAGTGCATCGACGGCTTCCCTGCCCCCGGCCGCCAGAGGCGAACCGTATCGCTGGGCCAAGCGCCAAAGCGCCTCCGGCCCGACCGTCCCTTCCAGATGCAGATGAAGCTCCGCCTTGGGAAGGCTTGCGATAAAGTAGTCCATAAAACAGTGATGAGTGACTAGTGACAAGTGACAAGCAAACGCCCCGCAAGGCGGCACGTTCTCTTCACTCGTCACTCGTCACTTGTCACTGCCGTTAGCGCCTGCGCTGACCTTTCGTGATGGTCTTCACTTTTCTCTTCTTGGTGCCCCGCGGATAGGTTCGTTTGGGCTTGGGAGCCTGCTTCTTCCGCGCTGCTCGCTTGAGCTTCTTTCGTTCTTCGCGATCCGTGGTTTTCTTTGTGTCCATAATTTCAAATAGCCTCAGTGATGATAGAAGTCGGAAGAGGAACTTACAAAATTTGTGGGTTGCAGCCGTCAGGGCACGGCTTCAGCCGTGCCGCCGCGAGCAGTGTAAATGGCGCTTTAGCGTCTGAGGTGAGTCTTTCGTGCTGTCGCCCGCTGGCTCTACGGCCCTGCCCTCAGCGGCTGAAGCCGCTTCAATTACGCGCTCTGGCGGCACGGCTGAAGCCGTGCCCTGACGGCGAATTCTGCAAGTACCTCTTCTGACTTCCGACTCCTTCTTTCAAAGTCCTGCTACGGTCATCTCGTCGATCTTCAAAGTTGGGGAAGCAATCGAGCCGCGGAACTCCAGGTCCGCGCCCACCATCGTGATTCCTTCGAGCATCGCCAGCAGGTTTCCGGCAACCGTGATCTCCTCAACCGGATAGGCGAGTTCTCCGTTCTCAATCCAAAGTCCGGAAGCACCATAAGAGAAATCCCCCGTGACTATGTTAACTCCAAAGCCAATAAAATCTGTAATATAGAATCCATTCTTAATGGATTTGATTATATCCTCCGGACTGTGACCTCCGGCCTCCAAATAAAAATTCGTCGGCCCGATGCCCGGCGTTCCCGCCATGCCCCTGGAAGCGTTTCCAGTGGTCTGGAGTCCCAACTTCCGCGCCGTGTAGCAATTCAAAAGATAACTCTTGAGCACGCCTTTCTCCAAGACCACGGTGCGTCCGCTGCGCACTCCCTCATCGTCAAATGGCGAAGAGCCCAACCCGCCGACCATGGCGCCGTCATCTATGATGGTAACGTTTTCGGAGGCGACTTTTTCACCGAGCTTACCGGCCAGGAACGACGCGCCGCGGTAGATGGCGTCTCCGTTCACGGCACCGAGCACGCTGCCGAGCAAAGTTCCCGCGGCTCGTTGATCGAAAACAACCGGAACCCGGCAGGTGGAAACTTTGCGCGCTCCCAGTCGCCGCAGCGCGCGCTGGGCGGCTGTGCGACCCACTTGTTCCGCGGCTTCCAGGCCCGCGAAGCTGCGCGATACGCTGTACCAATAATCCCGTTGCATTCCCGCGCCTCCCGCCTCCGTGCCGGAGACGGCGATCGGCGACACCGCGAGCGAGCAGGACGATCGCTGGTATTCGCCCAGAAAATTCTGCGAAGTAGCCAGTATCCGTCGCCCATAAAAGGCATCGAAGCTGGCTCCTTCGGAGTTCTTGATGCGCGAGTCAACCGCGAACGCCGCCTGCTCGGCGGAGCGCGCCAGATCAATCATGGGGGATGGCTCCAGCCGCGTGACATCGGCGTGGAAAAGGTCCAGGTCCCCTACGCAGCTTCCCACGCGCACCGGGTCGGGCAAACCGGAAAAGGGGTCTTCGGAGGTCACCTTGGCCGCAGCCAGGGAGCTCGAAATCAAACGTTCAATGCCGGCGGAGGAAAAGTCCGAGGTATAGGAACTCGCCGCTCGCTTCCCGAGAAATACGCGCAGGCCCAGCCCCTTCGATCCGGCTTCCTTGAGCTGCTCCACATCCCCACAGCGTACCGTGGTCGAAAACTCATTTCCTTCGCGGATAACACACTCGGCCGCCGTCGCCCCGTTCTTCATGGCGTGAGCAACCACATCCTGGGCCAGCTGTTGGAGTTCATCCGTTAACATCAGGAGTTCCCTTGACTTACCTATCTCCCTCAGAATAACATCACTTTTGCGGTGTTCTTATTTTCCGGTCCGGTATTATTTTTCTAGTTTCTCAGGAGGCGTAAGTTATGCCGATAAATCCGTATCCGAGCCCTTCGCCACAACTACATTCATCGGGGGCTTCGCCTTGGTCGGGATGCCCTACTCCACGGTGAAAAAACTAGGCCTCTATACTTGGGTGCATTGATAAATCTTCTCGGACAAGATCAGCCTGAGGTCGCCGCGAAGCCTTCAACCGATAAATTGGAGCCTCGAATTTCTAAAACCGAAGAGCAGGATTAGGAATTCCTCGGAATCCAGGTGTACTTCAAAGAAACGACTGTCTTCTGCCAAGGCTCAACAAAAAACCCTTCCCACTCCTTAGAATCGGCCGATCTTGTGAGGAGGAAGGAACCGTGGGCGGGGAGGCTTTTTGAGGTTCCATTGTAGATACCTCTAAGGGTACTATCATCCAAGGTTCCCTCGAATAGAGATATCATGCTGCCTTTGGGGGATTCGGGGGACGTGATTCTTCCCCAGACCCTGTATGCGCGCTGCTTGAGTTCAACCGTCTCGTGCACTTTATTGCCGTCTAGTATAAATTCGGTTGAATATACGGGCGCGAGGCGAATACCCTTGTATCCAATGCGCTCCAAAGAAGGTCGCACGAAACTTTTCCAGAAAAATCCGAGGGGGAACATCACCACAGCGGATATTACACTCACTAAACCCTCCTTAATAAAGGGAAACACCCATGACCACATCACTTGATCCTCCGTATCATCAAATCAGACGAAGTTCCTCGCGTACGCCTTCGTCAATTGGTGGAATGCCTATCCTTGGCAGATAAAGGGTCATTCCTGGAACGATCCGATCCTGATGTTTATCTATCGACGCAATATCCGTTGTGAAAACAACGCTGGACACCGTGCTGGAAAAGGCCGATTTGATGAATATTGCCGGGTGATCTGAAGGAAAGAACTTACTGAGGTGACGAACGAGGGGAATAAATCCAAATGGACTCCTGCCGCCAGCCGGAAGCAGAGTTGTTCTGCCGAATTCAGCCACCTGCAAAATGAGGGTAGACAAATATGAGTTAATCGACAAGCGATACAGTGCTAGTTGTGTGGCCTCAAAGATTTGACAACCCACGTCACCCGGTTCAAATCCAAGCTGTATGGGCAGGACGTCGAGGCACGACACCCCAGGTAAAGCTTCAACGCGAAGGAACCCAGCCTTGCCAAGTTCAGCGATTTTCCAAGAAAGATCGCTGAAGAACATCGGATTCCCCTCGACTGCGAGAACAGTTGGACGCGATTCCTGGGCAAAAGATACCACATACCGGGCTAAATCCTCGTAAATGTCTGTGTTTTTTCCTAACCTCCAATACAATGGTCCAAGATCTTCCGTGTGAACATTGATGACAATCAACTCCTCATGTTGCACAGTAAGATGGAAAATCTGTTTTGCTTGCTTAAGAATTTGTAGGGCCTCCACGGTCATCTGCCGCATGCCAAACATGCCTAGGCCGACAAGATAGATATCAGCATCATATTGGACGTCCATATGGCACTTTTCTCCCGTGGGCTCAATACGAAAACAGCGTCATTTTACCATTTACCTTCAATTTTTCAGAGGAAAGGTAACTATCCCGTGCCTCCAACTGTGAGCCGGTCAATCTTGATCGTGGGAATACCGACGCCGACGGGAACGCTTTGCCCGTCCTTGCCGCAGGTCCCGATGCCTTCGTCGAGCGCCAGATCGTTGCCGACCATCGAAACGTGCTTCAGCACCGTAGGTCCGTCGCCAATCAGCGTGGCATTGCGCACCGGCCGCGTCACCTTGCCGTCTTCGATCAAATAGGCCTCAGAAGCGGAAAAAACGAATTTGCCGTTGGTAATGTCCACCTGCCCGCCGCCGAACTGCACGGCATAAAGGCCGCGCCGCACGGAGCGCAGGATTTCGCCGGGCGTGGATTGGCCGGACAGCATATACGTATTCGTCATGCGCGGCATGGGGATGTGTGCGTAGCTCTCGCGGCGGCCGTTTCCGGTCAGCGCAGCGCCGGTGAGCCGCGCGCTCAGCTTGTCTTCGATGTATCCCCGCAGGATTCCCTTTTCGATCAGGACGGTCTGCGAGGTCGGCGTGCCTTCATCGTCTACGTTGAGCGACCCTCGACGCAACGGGATGGTTCCATCATCGACCACGGTGCAGATGTCGCTCGCCACTCGCTGCCCGAGGAGGCCGCTGAACGCCGAGGTCTTTTTCCGGTTGAAGTCGGCTTCGAGGCCATGCCCGATCGCCTCATGCAGCAAAATTCCCGGCCATCCGGGCCCCAGCACTACTTCCATTTCACCCGCCGGAGCGTCGGTCGCCGTAAGCTGCACGATGGCCTGCCGGGCCGCTTCCTCGGCGAAGTGCTCCGGAGTTTTCTCTTCCAGGAAAAACTTCAGCTCCACGCGTCCGCCCCCGCCGCTGACTCCGCGCTGCACGGAGTTGCCTTCCTGTGCCAGGCAGAAGACATTGAGGCGGGAGAGCGGCTGGAAGTCTCCCGCCACGCCGCCATCGGATGAAACCGTCAGAACGTAGCGCGCTTCATCGGCATAGCCCACGCGCACCTGCGTGACGCGTTTGTCGTAGCCGCGCGCAGCGAGGTCGGCGCGGACTACCAAGTCGAGCTTCGCGGCCATGTCGATGTCGGTCGGAGCCGTGACGATGGGATAAAGATTGCGGGGAAGCTGCAACTCGGAAAGCCCGACGGTCGTGACGTGCGCCGGCCCTTTCGAAATATGCGCCGCCACCTGTGCCGCCTTGCGGATCTTTTCGGGAGAGAGGTCGTCGGTATAAGCATACCCGGTCCGTTCGCCTGAAATCACCCGCACACCGCATCCAACCGACACCCCCTGCGAAATCCCTTTCACCAGGGATTCGTCGAGCGAAATGGAGCTGCTCGCCTGGTACTCGAAGTAGAGATCGGCATAGTCCCCGCCCGCCGACAACGCTTCGCCCAGATATTTTTCCAGGTCCGCGTCCGCAATCCCGTATTTTTCCTCGAAAAATTGGTGCGCTTTTTGCATGTCTCCGCCCGTGCGTAAGAAAGAACGCCGAATCCATTTCAACCATAACACACGGGCATCCGGCAACCAAGTGGGGGTGGGGGAGCATCTCAGACGCGGATTCGGGTATAATTCTCGCTGAAGCGATCGCTGCGGAATGGGTTCCGGATCGGCCTGCTCGGATGCCTGCTTCCGGGCGCCGGAAGTTTGAGGTTGCCAGATATGACAAACGAAGAGCTCGAAAGGAAAATGGAATTTATCGTTGAGCATCAGGCGCAGTTTGCCTCCGACATTCAACAACTGGGCGATGCGCAGGCGCGGACTGAACAAAATTTAGTGCGGACCGAACAGGTTGTATCCGGCCTCGCTAACGTGGTTGATCAGGGCCTAAGAGTGACGCAGGAGGGCTTTAGGGATGTGAACGCCAAGATTGATGTGCTGGTCAACTCTCAAATTGCGCTCACCCAGGCCCAATCTCGCACCGAAGAGAATCTCAAGAATACGGATGCTAAGATTGACGCGCTGGTTGATTCTCAAATCGCACTCACCGAGGCACAATCCCGCACCGATGAGAATCTGAAGCGCACCGACGAGAATCTGAAGCGCACCGACGAGAATCTGAAGCGCACCGACGAGAATCTGAAGGATGTGAACGCCAAGATTGAGGCGCTCACCCAGGCCCAATCTCGTACCGAAGAGAATATTAACCGCACGGGTGAGAATCTAAAAAATCTTATCGCTCTGGTTGACCGTTATCTCAGAGAGGGTCGCAACGGGGAGTCTCGGCGCTGACGCAAGAGGCTTCGTGCAGATACCTTTACAGGTCTGCGTCTGTAATCCCGTATTTCTTTCTTCAACAGAACTTTCGCGCTCTCTGCATGACTACGCCATAGCACAACCCCGCACCGCGAAATCCCCTGTAACCGCAACTCGCGCCGATCCGTCATCCAAACAGTGCTGTCCATAGGTATGCTAGAATCGCGCCTTACCGGTACAGGCCGAACGAGCGAACGTCTATGACGATTTCCGAAGTTTGCGTGAAGAGGCCGATCTTTGCGGTCATGCTGGTAGGGTTCCTCGTGGTACTGGGGATCTTTTCCTTCCGTGACCTCGGCGTAGACCTGTTTCCGACGGCCGACCAGCCCACCGTCACCATCTTTTTGCGCCTGCCGGGAGCTTCGCCCGTGGAGATCGTCAGCCAGGTGGTGCTTCCCTTGGAAGACGCCATCAGCAGCATTAGCGGTCTCGACGAGTTGCAGGCCAATACGCGGGAAGGCAACTCGCAAATGACAGCATCGTTCGTGCTGGAGCGCGATTCGGAGAGCGCCGCGCAGGATGTTCGCGAGAAGGTGGCCGGGGCGATGCGCACCCTACCCTCCAACCTCGAGCCGCCGGTGATTCAAAAGGTCGATAAGGACTCGGACCCGGTGATCTCCCTGGTGGTCTCCGGCGACAGTAACCTGCGCGAAATTACGGAGATCGCCGACAAGACCATCAAGCGCCGGCTCCAGACCGTCAACGGCGTGGGCGACGTTTCGCTGAGCGGAGGACGGCCGCGGCAGATTCGCATCTTCGCCGACATCAACAAGCTGAACGCCTACGGCATCACCATCAACCAGTTCGAGCGGGCCATCCAGCAGGAAAACGTCGAGGTGCCCGGCGGCACGATACATCAGGGAGAACGCGAAACGGGAGTGCGGACGCTGGGGCGAATGAACGCCCCTGAGCAGTTCGGCAGAATCGTGGTATCCAACCGCAACGGCTCGCCCATCCGTGTGAACGACCTCGGACGCGTCGAGGACAGCTATCCCGAAGAGATCACCTGGTACTATCTACAGCGAAAAGAGGGACCTGGCCAGGAGGCTGTGATCGTCGACGTCCGCCGACAATCGGGAACCAACACCGTCCAGGTGATCCACGAAGTCAAGCGGGAACTGGAACGATTGCAGCGCCAGCTTCCGCCCGGCGTCAAGGTCGAAATAATCCGCGACAACTCCCGGTTCATTGAAGCCTCCGTGCTCGCCCTGGAAGAACACCTGCTGTTCGGGAGCCTGCTGGCGTCGCTGGTGGTGCTGCTCTTCATCCGGAACTGGCGGAGCGTGGTGATCGCGGCGGTCGCCATTCCGACCTCGATCATCGCCACATTCGCGATGATCAAGGTGATGAACTTCACGCTGAACAGCATGACGCTGCTGGGGCTGACGCTGTCGGTGGGGATCGTGATCGACGACGCCATCGTGGTACTCGAAAACATCGTCCGGTGGATCGAGGAAAAAGGCTACGAGCCTCGCCGCGCCGCCATTGAAGCCACCAAGGAGATCACGCTGGCGGTTCTGGCCGCCACGTTCTCGCTGGTGATAATATTCGTCCCTGTCGCCTTCATGACGGGCTACGCGCGGCGCTACGTCAACCAGTTCGGCTGGACCATGGCCTTTGCGATCCTGGTTTCCATGCTGGTCAGCTTCACGCTGACGCCGATGCTCAGCTCGCTTCTGCTGAAGCGCACGGTGCTGAATTCCGCCGCGCCTCCCGAAGGCTCCCCGGGAGCTACTCGATCGAGCGAACCGCACGGTGCTAAGCAAACCGGTTTCTACGCTTGGATCGACCGCACCTATGGACGGATGCTGGTGTGGTCGCTCGACCATCGCGCGGCGGTGATCCTGGTGGCTTTGGGATGCTTTTCCGCCACTTTCCCTCTCAATCGCATGGTGGGCCGCGATTTCTTGCCCTCCGAAGATCAGAGCGAGATGAACTCCCAGGTTGACACTCCCGTGGGCACCTCGATTCGGGGAACGGAGAAAGTGACGGAGGAGCTGTCGGCCGAATTCGTGAAACTTCCCGAAGTCGATTTTGCCTCCCCGATCATCAACGAACGGCCCAACCACGCGCATATTTATATCCACCTGGTGGACTCCTCCAAGCGGACCTTGTCGGCAGGCAAGGTCTCCGAAAAAATTCGTCAGATCATGAGCCAGCCCCGGTATAGGGATTACCGGCTCCGGATTTCGCTGCCCAGCCTGCTCGGCACCGGCGAAAACACCTCGGCGATCCAGTCGAAAATCACCGGTCCGGACTATGTTCCGCTCATCGAAATGTCTCAGAAATTGGTGCAGAAGATGCAATCGCTTCCGGGACTGGCCGACGTCTCTGTGTCCGCCGACCTCAATAACCCGGAGTTTCAGATCCAGATCGACCGCCAGCGCGCCTCCGATCTGGGTGTCCGCGCGGGCGACATCGCGAGCGCCGTGCGGCTGATGATCGCGGGCACCGACCAGATTACGACTTACAAGGAAGGCACGGAGCAATATGACGTAACCATGCAATTGCTGCCGGAACAGGTGGGCGATCCAGCCATTTTGGGCCAGATCATGGTGCCCTCCTCGAAACTCGACCAGGTGCGACTGGACAATATCGCCACTATCCGTCGCGGATTTGGACCGACTCTGATCAACCGTTACAAACGGCAGTTCTCCGTCAACCTCAACGCCAATACCCAGGAGGGCTTTCCTCTCGACGGTGCGATTCGTGAAGTAGAGGCGGGAATCCAGCGGTTCGGACTGCCGCCCGGCTATAGCTTCGTGCGTTCGGGCACGGCCAAGATTCTCGACGAAACCACCCGTAACCTGATCATCGCGTTCTTGCTCGCCTCCATCTTCATGTACATGGTGCTGGCGGCGCAGTTTGAAAGCCTGCTGCATCCGCTCGTCATCATGCTGAGCCTGCCGGTCGCCATCCCGTTCGCTCTGCTCTCGCTCTGGCTTACGCACCGAACTCTGAATCTATGGAGCGCCCTGGGCATGTTTCTGCTGCTCGGCATCGTCAAGAAAAACGGGATTCTGCAGGTGGATTACACCAACAAGCTCCGGGCCGAGGGCGTCGCGCTGCGCGAGGCCATCGTGCAGGCCAACCACGTACGGCTACGGCCCATCCTGATGACCACTTCTTCCATCGTCGCCGGCCTGATTCCAACGGCGCTGGGGATCGGAGCCGGGTCCTCGCAACGCTCCGCCATCGCCGTGACCATTGTCGGCGGACAGACGCTCTGCCTGCTGCTGACGCTTTTGGTTACGCCGGTCTCGTATTCGCTGTTTGCGGAACTTTCGGAAAAGGGAATGGTGCGCGGCGTTCAGGCGGGACTCGCGCGAGTGCGCCTGGGCGTGGCAAGAGTTTTGTCGCTTTAATCTCTTTGATTGGAATTCCCGAGGTCGGCTTTACCGCATCAGCCCCAGAAGTTTCGCCCGGATCTTCTGGGCCTGTTTGGAATCGGGCGTGGCGGCAAATACGGTGTCGTCGCCGCCGACGGTTCCCACAATCTCCGGCCATGCTTCCTGGTCGATAGCGATGGCGACGGTCTGGGCGTGACCCGGCGCAGTGCGGATGACGACCATGTTCTGGGCGGTCTTCACGTCGCGCACGAACTGCTCCAGCGTCCACTGCAGCGTTCCGACTTCGGCCTGTACCGCCTCTTCCGTCTGTGGCTCGCGGTAGCCTTCCTGGCCCTTCAGCAAGCCAAGTTCGCGGATGTCGCGAGAGAGAGTGACCTGCGTGACGTCGATCCCAATTTTGTTCAGCGCGACGGCAAGCTCTTCCTGCGTGCGGATGGTCTGGCCGCGAATCAGGTTCAGAATTTGTCCCTGTCGATAAGTTTTCTTCATATCGGAACCGCGATATCAGAGCCGCGACCGCAAGGGAGCGGTTTCTTCGTTTCAGAGCCGCCCTTCGACTTCGCTCAGGGCCGTGAGCCTGTCGAACGGCGACCGTGAGCGAGCAGTGGGATGCCGAACTCATTACAGGTGCCGGGACCGCTCCCTTTCGGTCGCGGCTCTGTTTCGGCTTCAGCGATATCTTACAAATTCTCGTAATTCGGACCGCCGCCGCCTTCCGGCGTGGCCCAGGTAATGATCTGGTACGGGTCCATAATATCGCAAGTTTTGCAGTGGACACAGTTGGAAGGATTCAGATGGATCTGGCGCGAGCCGTCTTTGGCTTCCACCATCTCGTAGACGGCGGCGGGACAGAAGTGCTGGCAGGGGTTGCCGTACTCGGCGGTGCAGCGACCGTTGCAGATGTTGGTGTCGGCGATCAGCAGGTGGCAGGGCTGGTCTTCGCCGTGCTTGGTGGCCGAATGATAGACGTCGGTGAGCTTGTCGAAGGTGAGCTTGCCGTCCGGCACAAAAGGCGGGCGCGGCACGGGACGCGTGCCGTTCAGCTTGTGCAGATGCTCGTGTCCGGCGCGGTTCGAGTAGCGCTCGTAGAGTCCCCTGCCCCCGGTTACCATCTGTAAGCCGGCATGGAACGCGCCGCCGATCATGCCGTGCTCGAAGGCCTGATGATAGTTGCGTACCTTCCACAGTTCTTCCTTCGCCCAGCTATTTTCGACGCGCTGGACGTAGCCCGCGAGCTTCCGCTCGGAAAAGTCGGCGCTTTGCAAGGCTTCGAAGATAGACTCGGCCGCAAGCATTCCGCTCTTGATCGCAAGGTGGATACCTTTCAGCCGCTGCGAGTTTAGAAAGCCCGCGCTGTCGCCGACGAGCAATGCGCCATCGGTTACGAGTTTCGGCATGGCGAACCAGCCGCCCTCGGGGATGGTCTTCGCGCCGTACTTCAGCATCTTGCCGCCTTCGAGAATGCGGCGGAAAAACGGATGCGTTTTGTAGCGCTGGAATGCCTCGTGGGGATCAAAGGACGGTTCGCTGTAGTCGAGTCCCGAGACCAGGCCGACCGAGATGCGTCCTTCGGGCATGGCGTAGAGCCAGCCGCCGCCGTACTGGTTCGAATCGAGCGGCCACCCGGCGGTGTGAATCACCGTTCCGGGAGCGATGCGTCCCTCGGGGACCTCCCACAATTCCTTCACACCGATGCCATACACCTGCGGATTGCAGCCCTGATCGAGGCCTTTCTTGGCGATCAACTGCTTGGCGAGCGACCCGCGCGGACCCTCCGCCAGCACCGTCACCTTGGCGCGAAGATCGTAGCCCGGCTCGAAGTTGCTTTTCTGTTTGCCGTCCTTGTCGAGACCTTTGTCGTCCGTGCGGACACCAGCGACGCGGCTGTCTTCGTATAACAATTCGGTGCCGGAAAATCCCGTGAAGACGCTGACGCCGGTCGCTTCCACTTGCTCGCCGAGCCAGCGGCCCAGCCGGTTGAGAGAGACAACGTAGTTGCCGTGATTGTGAAAGAACGGCGGCGTGATGGGAAGCTTCCATTGCCCTCCCTCGGTGAGAAAATAGACGCCATCCTCGCCGACCGGAGTGAGGAAGCCAGGCATGTCCGGGGAATCCGCCGCGTCAAAACCAGGCAGAAGCTCCCGCAGGCTGCGCGGATCGACCACGGCGCCGGAAAGCAGATGCGCGCCGATCTCGCGGCCTTTTTCCAAGAGATAAATCTCTTCGGTCGAAAGCTTCTTTCCCTGTCGCTTGCCGGAGTCGATTTCGGCGTTGTGCTGCTCGATCAGTTGCGCCAGCCGCAGTGCCGTAGCCAGCCCGGAGGGCCCGGCGCCTACGATCAGCACATCCATTTCCATGGTTTCCCGTTGGGTCATTTCGCTCAATTTCTCCTAAATCCCCGCCGAGAATGTGTCAAAGACGCGATTCTATAGCCATTTCACCCACAGCTCCACCCGCCAACTCGAATAAAGCAATTATCGGACCGTTGGGGCAACGCTACAAACAGATGAGGCTTACTTCTTGGAAATCTCCGAACCATTGAGCATCTGCAAGAAATCCTTATAGCCAATCACGCGGGAGTATTTCGGATAACTCTCTTTAAGGAGAAGATCGGAAAGCTGAATTTGATTGGATGCCATCGCATCCTTCACGGCATAAACGTGGAAGCCCAGATCGAAGGCGGAGATCAGGGTCGCATAGACGCATCCGTCCGTGCTGAAGCCGCCCAGCGCGATGTTTTTTATCCCTCGGGATTTGAGGATGTAATCGAGCGCATTTCCGTCAAAACCGCTGACCGCAATGCGATTCGGAAGTAGAATGTCCCGGTCGGCGGGTCCTGGACGAAGCGGCTCGTAAAGCTCCACGCGCTTGGTCCCCATCTTCCAGGCCTGGCGCGAAATCTGGCTGCGATGGAACGTCCCTGGGTTGGTCCAGTCGAGCTCTCTGTAATCGGGGGTATAGCCCTCGTAGACCTGGATGACTTGCACTCCCATTGCGCGTCCCTTCTTCACCAGATCTACGGAGTTTTCGAGCATCTTGCTATCGTCGAAGACCTTCTTGTAGGCCAGATAATGCTCGCCCTCGGGCGTCGCGAAATTGTTCTGGAAATCGACGAAGAGAATCGCCGTCTCCTCGGGCTTCAGATGTTTGGCCAACGGCGGCAGACTTTGCCCCCAAGCGAGATGGACACCGAGAAGCAAGAGCAGGCCGGATATCAACGACGCCAAGGATTTTTGACAGTGTTTCATGCTCAGTCTCCACTCGGGCCGGTCGGTCCGGACGACAAATTGATCTTTCTCAGAGGAAATTTCAGAAACGCGGGCTTTCACCGTTTCCTCCTGCGTTGCATGATAGCACCAATCAATGTTCGCGACCGTCGGAATGTGGGTTCGGAATCCGACTTTTCGTCAGCCGTATAGTTCCGAATGTGTGCCGATCTTCATAAACAGGACTGCGTCGTCACCGGTGATTTCGAAAAGCGCCCGGTAGTCGCCAGTGACATTGATGCTTCGCCAGCCTGGATAGGCGGCCTCCACTGAATGGTTATTGAGCAAGGGATGAAATGGCTCGAGTTGAAATAAACTTAGCCGCGCAAAAAACCGGTCATGGACTTTGGCCGGCAGTTTCCTGAAAACCTTGAGAAAGCGGGAATGGTAGCGAACTTTCATCGCAAGGACTTGAGGTAGGCAATGGCTTGCTCGGCGTTATCGAACAACGGAGAAAGATTCTTACCCTCTCGAATGTCTTTGGAGATTTTCAGAAGCTCGCGGCGGGTTTTGGCGTTCAGTCTTGGCTGTCTGACTAACCGGACGTCCAAATCTCCGTTTACGTAAGCATGAGTGGCGAGCGTTAGGACGGCCGTAAACGGCAGACCTTCATCTTGAGCCTTCTTTATCGCTTTCTCCTTGAGCCTCTTGTCGATTTTGAAGACGACTTCGCTGGTCATGGCTTTATGATATATGGGAGAGAGTTTTATATCAAACAGCACCTACCACCTATTGGCCGAAACGGTAACTGCGTTCGAGCTCACCCAATCGGGTTACCAATTCCGAGTGCGACTGCACGTGAAAGAGATACCGGGGTACGTCGCGTTCCGTGGTGCGAGCCATAAACGGCTCTCCCCAGAAGCTCAGCAGCACCTCGGCGGTTCCATCCGGCTCCGTCTCCGCCCGGATAAACGAGACACTTTCGTGGAGCTTGCACCAGATGGGCTGCCGCACTTTCTCACCGCCAGTACATGATTTGACCTTTGGCAGCACCTCGTCGCGCCATCGCTCCTTCTCGCTCTCATCGAGAATGAACTGGATGACAGTAACGCGGGGATTTTCGATTGCCGGCCGCAGGAGAGCGTCAAAAAGGGCTTGCGGCCTGAACATCAAGACGCAAACGTTGAACCAAAGCATCTCTCCAACGGCGCGACCGGCAAATTGCGCGCTTACCGCGCGCAGCTTGGATGGTCCAACGAGCACGGCGTCAGGCGGAAGCAACGCCGTTTGCATCTTCAGCACCGCCGCCTCGGTTCGTTCTATACGCTCCGAGATGCGCGCCTGCTGGTGTTCCCGGCGCAAATCGTGAAGAAGAAGCAGTGCCAGGAGCAGAAGCATCAAGCCTATGAGAGCATCCGCTTCCAAAATGTGCAGATAATGCAGGATCAGTGCTGTGACAGCGGCCAATATCCCTGCTACGGCATCCCAATCCAGATTCAAAAAACGTTTCATATTTCTATGACTTGCCAGTCCCCTAGCTCACGAACGGATCATGGTCAGCAGCATATTGAACCTGGTGACCGCAGTCAACGCGTGCGGCTGATTCGCTGGCAGGAGGACCATCTCACCGGCCTTGACTCGCAGGGGCTTGCCGGAAATTGTTATTTCCGCTTCGCCATCGAGGACATGCGCCAAGGCATCGAAAGGAGAGGTGTGCTCGCTCAGGCCCTGGCGCTCATCGAATGCGAACAAAGTGACGTTTCCCTTGTCCTGCTTGATGATCTGGCGGCTCACCACCGCCCCTTCCTGATAGCTCACCAAATCGGTCAAGCGTAGCACCTCCGCGACGGGCATGCCGCGCGCAGCATTTTGACTTGGATCTCCCATCGCGGTCTCCCTCCCTTCCTGACTTGCAAGCGTTGCCTAGTGCCCCTTCGCCTTATTCACTTCCTCGATCAACGCCGGGACCACGTCGAAGAGGTTGCCTACGATGCCGTAATCGGCCACCTCGAATATCGGGGCGTTGGCGTCTTTGTTGACGGCGACGATGGTACGGGAGCCTTTCATTCCGACCAGGTGCTGGATGGCGCCGGAGATGCCGAGCGCGAGGTAGAGTTTGGGTGAGACGGTCTGGCCGGAACTGCCGACCTGGCGCTCCATGGGGAGCCAGCCGTTGTCGCAGATGGGGCGCGAGCCGCCGATCTCCGCGCCGAGCGCCTGCGCGAGTTTTTCTATCAGCGCGATGTTTTCCTGCTCCTTGATGCCGCGGCCGACCGAGACGATGATCTCGGCCTGCGTTAGATCGACCGCGCTCTTGGCTTCCTTGAAGCGTTCGAGCGGCTTGGTCCGCACCTGGGCCGCGTCGATCTTGGGTGAGAAGGTTTCAATGGGAGCGGGCGCCGCTCCGGCCACCAACTGATCGGCGCGGAAGCAGCCGGCTTGTACCGAGACAAAACACGGAGGCGCGCATCCGAACGATATATCGGCATTCATCTTGCCCTGGAATAATTGGCGCGTGAATACCAGCGAGCCACCTTCCACGCGGTAGGCGGTGCAGTCGCTCAGGAACGAGCGGTCGAGCGCCGCGGCCAATTTCGGCGCAAAGTCGCGGACCTGATAGGTGTGCGGCAACAGGACCAGCGACGGCTTCTGCGTCTCGATCAACTGCGCGAGCGCCGCGCAATAGGCGTCGGGAGTGTATTCTTCCAGGAGCGCGTGCTCGACCAGGCGCACGCAGGCGACCTGTTTTGTCGCCACTTCCTCGGCCAGCGGGCGAACTCCCTGGCCCATGACGACGGCTTCCACGGGCTTCGACAATTGCGCGCCGATTTGCTGGGCCGCGACCAGAGCCTCCCAGCTCATGCGGTTCATCTTCCCCTGCTGCTGTTCGCAAATAACTAGTATTTGATCACTCATTATAATTTCCTCTGTCGTTCGATTAAGAATTTCTAGCGAGGTAGCCACGGCACGTTTTGTGTGCCGTGGGCTTTCCGCCGGAACGTAACCGGAACGGACCCACGGCACAAAAAGCGTGCCGTGGCTACCACTGTGCCTCAGCCCTTACAAGACCCGCGCTTCGCGCTGGAGCTTTTCGACCAACGCTGCGGCGGCCTCTTTCGGAGAACCTTGGATGAACTCGGTTTTTTTCGTCTTGACCGGCACGTAGATTTTGTGGATCTTTTGACGGCCGGCTAGCGCGTCCACGGTCAAGCCAAGATCGGCGGCGGTAACGCGCCGGATTTCCTTGGTCTTGGCGGCCTTGATGCCCTTGAGCGTGGCGTAGCGCAGCTTGTTGATGCCCGACTGGATGGTGAGCAAGGCGGGCAGCGGCATCTCGACCCACTGGAACCATCCGCCTTCCAGCTCCCGCTTGACCTTCATGTGGCCCTCCGCCACCTGGACATCCATGATGATGGTGGCGTGGGGCAGCCCCAAAAGCTCGGCGACAATGACGCCAGTCTGCGCAGCGCCCAGGTCGTCGGACTGGAGCCCGGTGCAGATGAGGTCGGGCTTTTCGGCGCGGATGGCTTCGGCAATGAGGCGTGCCGTGCCGTAGCTGTCGAGGCGGGCGCCGGGGTCCTCTTCAATGTGGATGGCGCGGTCGGCGCCCTTGGCGAGCGCCTCGCGGATCACCTGCTGCGCGCGCGCCGGGCCGATGGAGCACGCGACAACCTCCCCACCGTGCTTCTCCCTCAACTGCAAAGCTTCTTCCAGCGCGTAGGCGTCCGGCTCATTGATTTCAAAGCTAAGGTCCGCCTCGCGGACCCACGTCGATTCTTCGTTCAGGCGCAAGGGAGAATCCTTGGCCGGAACCTGTTTGATGCAAACGATGATTTTCATAGGATGATTTCCAATCGGTGAAGATGATGGCCGCGTTCAGAACGAAATTACAAATTCCAATCACCAAATCCCAAACAAACTCAAAATCCCAAATTCCAAACGCGGCCCGTGCTATTTGGGATTTTTGAACTTGCGGTTTGGGATTTGTTTGGCGTTTGGAATTTGGGTTTTGGGAATTGATTGCCTCCAGAACTACTCCGACCAGCGTTTGAACAGCAATGCGGCGTTGGTGCCTCCGAATCCGAACGAGTTACTGAGCACGTATTCGAGCGGCATCTTCCGGGAATGATTGGGAACGTAATCGAGGTCGCACTCCGGGTCGGGAGTTTCATAGTTTATCGTGGGGGGAGCGATCTGATCGCGCAGCGCGAGTACCGAGAATCCGGCCTCCAAGCCTCCGGCGCCTCCCAGCAGATGCCCCGTCATGGACTTGGTGGAGCTGACGGCCAATTTCCTGGCGTGTTCGCCGAAGAGGCGCTTGATCGCCAGGGTTTCGAGCTTGTCGTTGAACTCGGTCGAGGTGCCGTGGGCGTTGATGTAACTGACCTGCTCGGGCTGAATCTTGGCATCGTTCAGAGTGCTGCGCATGGCGCGGTAAGCGCCGTCGCCGTCCTCGGAAGGAGCCGTGATATGGAAGGCGTCGCCGGACATTCCGTAACCGACGATTTCGGCGAGAATCGGAGCGCCGCGGCGGCGGGCGAACTCCAGGTCCTCCAGAATCAGGATGCCCGATCCTTCACCGACCACGAAGCCGTCGCGGTCCTTGTCGAAGGGACGCGAGGCGCGGGCCGGCTCGTCGTTGCGGGTGGAAAGAGCGCGCATGGCGGCGAAGCCTCCCACGCCCAACGGTGTAATGCAGGACTCCGAACCGCCGCAGATCATGACGTCGGCGTCGCAACGGGAGATCAGCTTGAAAGCGTCGCCGACGGCGTGAGCACTCGACGAACAAGCCGTGCTGGTAGCCGAGTTCGGTCCTTTGGCTCCGTAGCGGATGGATACCTGTCCCGACGCCAGATTGATAATCGAGGCCGGAATAAAGAAGGGCGATATCTTTCGCGGCCCCCCATCGAGCAGCGCCTTATGCTCCCGCTCGATGACATCGAATCCGCCGATGCCGGAGCCGATATAGACGCCGGTTCGCTCGGCCATCTCCGGAGTGACTTCCAGACGCGCGCTCCGCACCGCGAATTCGCTGGCGGCCATGGCGTATTGAATGAACAAGGCCATCTTCTTGACGTCTTTTTTGTCGACGAACTGGAGCGGATCAAATCCTTTGACCTCGGCGGCGATGCGGCAGGCAAAGGCGGCGGGGTCGAAGCGCGTGATCGTGGCAATGCCGGACTGACCGGCCAGGAGGGCCTTCCAGTTCTGTTCGGTCCCGATTCCCAAGCTGGAAACCAAACCGACGCCGGTTACCACAATACGTTTGGTCATATAAGGATTGCTCCCCTCGCCGAGCCCCCCGGCAGCCTGCGTCCGTGAGGACCTGCTCTCCCACTCCGGGAGGAGGCTCTCGGGGGCGGGATTTCACGGGACATCGAATCATCGAGTCATCGGATCATCCGCTGCGAAACCGCCGCGAATCCGCAGCGGCCAGCCTTAGGATTTGCTATGGCCCTGGATGTACTCGATGGCCTGTTTGACGGTGAGAATCTTCTCGGCGTCCTCATCCGGAATTTCGATCTCGAACGCCTCTTCGAGCGCCATCCCCAACTCGACGGTGTCGAGCGAATCGGCGCCCAG
>ORMF010075091.1_pt1 | contig 39556 bp, 34 predicted proteins | sample 1779871 | NCBI WGS metagenome assembly ORMF01 (sample SAMEA104232316, study PRJEB22302) | groundwater metagenome | biome: forest; feature: aquifer; material: groundwater | place: USA | collected 2011-08-07 | depth 5.4 m
CTTGGCGGCATCAAAACGTCGGCGGTAATCAACGTGGGAACCGCCACGCTGGGAGCATTGATCGGAGCGGGAGGCTATGGCCAGCCGATCCTCACCGGAATCCGTCTCGATAACATTGGACTGATTCTCCAGGGCGCGGTCCCTGCCGCGGTCCTGGCGCTTGTGGTGCAGGGACTTTTCGAGATCGCGGAGCGAGTGCTGGTCCCGAAGGGTTTGCGGTTGAAGGCGGCGGAATGATCGAAGCAAAGATCATCGAGTGTCCGCGGGATGCCTGGCAGGGGCTGCCCAAGATAATTCCTACCGATGTTAAGGCCGAATATCTCCGCGGGCTGCTTCTGGCCGGTTTCCGGCACATCGATGCCGTGAGCTTTGTCTCTCCAAAGTACGTTCCTCAAATGGCCGATAGCGAATCGGTGATGGAAATTGTGGGCGAGCGCGAGGCGGAGCGTTTGCGTCAGGCCGAAATCATTGGCATTGTCGTCAACGAGCGGGGATTCCGGCGCGCGCTGGCCTCGCCGGGCGTCTCGACGATTGGCTATCCTTACTCGATCTCCGAGCACTTCATGCGGCAAAACGCGAATATGTCGCAGGAGGAGTCGCGGCGGCTGGTGGAAGAGATGCAGCGGACAATGGCCCGCTCAGGGGTCGGCTCGGCGGGCGGCTCAGAGGAGTCCGGTGGTTCTCATTCCGACGCGCCGCGTCGCGGGCTGGTGATCTACATCTCGATGGCATTCGGGAATCCTTACGGAGATCCGTCGAGTCCGGAGATGGTGACGGAGACGCTCGAATGGCTGGATCGCATTGGGGTCCGGGCCGTCTCGCTCGCCGACACAGTCGGCAAGGCGCAGCCGCAAGAGGTCGGCGAATTATTTCGCGCCGTGAAGGATTTTGCGGCTAGGATGGAGATCGGAGTGCATCTTCACAGCCGCCCGGCGGGAGCTGCGGAAAAGATATTGGCTGCATACGAAGCTGGCTGCCGCCGTTTTGACAGCGCGCTCACCGGCCTGGGAGGTTGCCCCTTCGCTGGCGATGAATTGGTCGGAAATATTCCGACCGAAATCGTGGTGAATACACTTGCTGGGCGCGGCGTGGATTGTGGGATCGAGCCGGAAAGATTGCAGCAAGCACTGCAGGCGGCGGAAGAGATTCGCGCGCAATATGCGGAATAGGACGGAATATGGGATACCACACTCTTAGCCTCGAAACCAGCGGCGAAACGTCCGTTCTGACGTTCCAACGGCCGGAAAAGCGCAATGCGCTGACGAACGAGATGATTGAAGAAACGGTCGGCGCGCTGTGGGCGGTGGAATCCTCACCGGCGCGCGTGCTGATCCTGACGGGAGCCGGCGAGGCCTTTTGCGCCGGAATGGACGTTGAACACCTGAAGGCCCTCATCGGACAGTCGCACCAGGAAAGCGTCGAGGACTCGCAGCGGATCGCGACAATGTTCCGGCTGCTGCACAGCTTTCCGAAACCGATCATTGCGGCGGTCAACGGAGCGGCCGTGGCCGGCGGCTGCGGGATCGCCACGATGGCCGATTTCACGCTCGCGGCTCCCGGGGCGAAGTTCGGATACCCGGAGGTGCGCATTGGATTCATCCCGGCGGTGGTTGCGGTTTTCCTGGTCCGCAAGCTGGGCGACAAGCTGGCCCGGGAACTTCTTCTCAGCGGGAGGCTGATCGACGCCGAAGAGGCTCGCCAGTTGGGCCTGGTGAACGAGGTCGTACCCGCCGACAAGCTATTGGACCGGGCGCGAGAGTTGGCGGCCCATCTGCTGACGCTTAGTCCGACGAGCCTGCTTTACACCAAGCGGCTGCTGCACGAGTTTTCCGAAAACGAGATCAGCCGCGAGATCGAGCTGGCCATCCAGTCCAATGCCCGCATCCGCTCGACCGCCGACTTTCACGAAGGAGTCTCCGCGTTCCTGGAAAAGCGGAAGCCCGTTTGGAAGGGGCATTGAAGGCAGGAGTCAGAAGCTAGAAGTTAGAAGTTAGAAGAAAAGCAGATCCCTCGCTGGGGCTCGGGATGACATCCTTTATATTTTCTACCTTCTACCTTCTACCTTCTAACTTCTAACTTCTCTTCCTCATCCCTCGGCGCAAGATTCGGACCATGGCTAGGTCGCTCCAGGGGAGGAACAGGCCGTGGAGCCAGAACAGGGCCCAATTGCTGGCGGGGACCACGATCTCGCGCTTGTTCGCTATAGACGCTTTCAGGACGGCCCTGGCCACGCGCTCCGCCGAGATGCCTCCGGGACGAAGCGCCCGAGTCATGGAATCCTTATAGGCGTTGTCGGTAAATGGTGTTTTGATGCGGCCCGGACAGACGCTGATGACCTGGATGTTTTCGTTCTCGAGTTCCATGCGGAGGCCGTACGAGAGTGCGTTGAGAGCGAACTTGGTGCTGCAATAAGCCGCCATCCAAGGAATCGAGATCTTGCCGGCGACGGAAGAAATGTTGATGATCTGGCCTCCGCCCTGCTTCCGCATGTGGGGGACCACGGCCTGGACGGCGTGCATCGGCCCGAGCCAATTCGTTCGGATCAGGTGCTCAATCTGCTCCGGAGGCGCATCGACGAACGAGGCGTACATTCCCACGCCGGCGTTGTTGATAAGAATATCGACGCGGCCGAACCGTTCCGTCGTGAGCCACACCATTTCGCGGATTGCCGTGGGGTCGGTCATATCGGCCTGGATTGGAATGGCGCCGGAGTCGAGCGACCGGGCCAGGGCTTCGAGCTTGTCGAGCGACCGCGCGGCCAGAGCCAGCTTGGCTCCCTCGGCTGCGAAGAGACGGGCGAGCGCTTCGCCAATGCCGGTGGACGCTCCCGTGATGAGGACGACTTTATTTTCGAGTTTCTTCATTCGCACCTTTTGCCTTGAAATTGGACAACTATTCTTGCATGTCACAGGTACAGGCCGGGTGACCTGTAGAGTGTGAGTGATAAATGCAAAGGACGTACCTCAGCGGCAAAAGCCGCGCTGCAAGCATTGATTTTACGGCATGACTGAAGTCCTGCCCTGACGATGAATCGAGATTTTCACTCCTACGCGGAAGTCATGCCCGGACGGAAAATCGAGATTTTCACACTCACTCTATACCGATAACCGCAGGCGAGTATAATAAACCCATGAGCGAATGGCTGCTCCCGCTTTTTCCATTAAAGGTTGTTTTATTTCCGCGCACCGATCTTCCGCTGCACATCTTCGAGGAGCGCTACAAACAGATGATCGGCGAATGCATCGAGAAGAACGGGGAGTTCGGGGTAGTGCTGGCGCAGGAGCAGGCCGTCGAGAACACCGGCTGCACGGCGTCCGTCACCAAAGTGGTGAAGCGATACGAGGACGGGAAATTGGACATTCTCGTCCGCGGCAGCCGGCGCTTTGAGATCCTGATACTGAATCAGGAGATGCCGTACCTGCGCGGCGCACCACAATTTTTCGAGGACGATGCCGCGCCTCTGGCGGCGGAAGATCCCAGGCGGCGGCAGGCGATCGATCTGTTCCACCGCGTTTGGGAGGTTCTGGAACTGAATGCGAGCCGGAACGATCCCGCCGAGCTGGACGCCGCCGACGAGCAGCTCTCCTATCAGATCATGGCACTGCTGCCGGTGGATCTCGAGTTCAAGCAGTCGCTGCTTCCAATGCGCAGCGAGGAGGAGCGGCTGAAGCGGGTCATCCAATACCTCGAACAGTTGCTCATTCAGGTATCGGCTACGATCAAGGCGCGCGCCAGCGCTTCCGGAAATGGACGGGGACACTAGAAGAGCACGCTTCTGCCGGGCGGGAAAGCCGGATTTGATATAATGACCGTGACACAGTTCACGTCGCATCCAATGTCACGTGCAATGTCACGCACAGAGGAACGACGCGGCGACTCCAATCTCTCGACGGGAAAGAAATTAACGGAATGAACGCCAAGCCGAAAACACTGGGGGAACTCCGCCGGAGCCCTTACTCGGAAGAGAAATTCAAAACGCGCTCCGTCAAGGACGAGATGCGGCAGAACTTGATCCGGCAGCTCCAGCGGGGAGAGCCGCTCTTTCCGGGAGTGGTCGGCTACGACGATTCGGTCGTGCCGCAGATCGCGAATGCCATTCTCTCGCGACACAATTTCATCTTGCTGGGACTGCGCGGACAGGCCAAGAGCCGCATCCTGCGCGCGCTCGCGACACTCCTCGACGAGGAGCTTCCAGTGCTGGCGGGCTGCGAAATCAACGACAATCCCTACCGGCCGATCTGCCGCTCGTGCCGCCTGACGTTGGAGGAGAAGGGCGATGACGCGCCCGTCGCATTTCTGACTAGAGAATTTCGTTATGTGGAAAAGCTGGCCACGCCCGACGTGACCATCGCCGACATGATCGGGGACATCGATCCCATCAAGGCGGCGCGCGGCGGCCATCAGCTTTCCGACGAACTGACGATTCACTATGGCCTGCTGCCACGGGCCAACCGCGGCATCTTCGCGATCAACGAGCTGCCGGACCTGGCCGGAAAAATTCAGGTCGGTCTGTTCAACATCATGCAGGAGGGAGACATCCAGATTAAGGGTTATCCCATCCGGCTGCCGCTCGACGTGGCTCTGGTCTTTACCGCGAATCCGGAAGATTACACGGCGCGCGGTAAGATCATCACTCCGCTGAAGGACCGCATCGGCTCCGAGATACGCACCCACTATCCGGCGACGACGGAAGAAGGAATTGCGATCACGGAGCAGGAAGCGTGGGTTCGCCGCGATGGAAAACAGAGCGTCGCGGTCCCCGGGTTTATTCGCGAAATCGTGGAAGAGATCGCTTTTCTGGCGCGCGCGGATAAGAAGGTAGACAAGCGAAGCGGCGTGAGCCAGCGCATGCCGATCTCCTGCATGGAGAACGTCGTGTCGAACGCCGAGCGTCGCTCGATCGGGAACAAAGAAACGGAGGTCGTGCCGCGCATCGCTGACATCTACGCATCGCTTCCCGCGCTCACCGGCAAGTTCGAGCTGGAATACGAGGGAGAGCTGAAGGGCGCCGACAACGTGGCGCGCGAGCTGATTCGGGGAGCGATCGGCAAAGTCTTTCAAAAACATTTCGACGGCACGGACCTGGAGCCGGTGGTCCAATGGTTCGAGCTGGGAGGATCGTTGAAGATTCCCGAAACGGCCACTTCGGCCGACGTTATGGCCAGCCTGCGCAAGATCCAGGGGCTGCTGGAAAAAACCACGGTATTGGGAATCCGGCCCAAGGAAAACCCGGGGCTAGCAATCTCGGCGGCGGAGTTCATTCTGGAGGGCCTCTACGCGCATCGCAAAATCAGCCGGTCGGAGGAGCGAGGCTTCGTCGCGGACGAGAAGAAGCAGACGCCGCCGCAGAAGCCGGAGTATCGCACGCCGGGGAAACGGCCGTATAACTAGGGGGCAGAAGCTAGAAGTAAGAAGTTAGAAGTTAGAAGAAGGCGGAAGAAAAAAGCTAAAAGTTAGGAGTATGTGGGTAGAAGATATGGATGCTGTCATCCCGAGCAGAGCGAGGGATCTGTTTTTATTCTAGCTTCTAGCTTCTGACTTCTAGCTTCTAACTTCTTTTTTCACTTATGAAAATCACCACCTACAAAAAGTTCCAGGGCGAGGATTGGGATTCGCTCGACTTGCAGAGTCTGGTCGAGCGGCTGGCGGATTTTCTGCTCCAAAGCGGGTTCGCATCCGAATATAACCCCTATTCGGATATGGACGGCGAGCGCACCATGGAGCAGTTGCGGCAGGCGGTCCTGGAGGCTCTGATGTCGGGCGAGCTGTTCTCGGAGGAAGAGCGGGAGCGGATCGAGGAGCGGCTCCAGAATATGTCTGCCGAGCAACTGGAGGAGGTGGCCAACCGTCTGATCGAGCGACTCGCACAGGAGGGATACGTCAGCATCACGGATCCGCCGCAGCCGTCTCAACAAGGCCAGCCGACGCGAGGGCAGGGAAGAGCGGGACCGGAGGGGCAGGCGAAATTCGAACTGACGGACAAGAGCCTGGACTTTTTGGGTTTCAAAACGTTGAAGGACCTCATGGCGTCGCTCGGCAAGAGCAGCGTCGGGCGCCACGACACGCGAGACCTCGCGACCAGCGTGGAAGCATCCGGGGCTTCGAAAACCTATGAGTTCGGCGATACGCTGAACCTGGATATCAGCGGCACGCTGTTTCACGCCATGAAGCGCGAGGGAGTGAAAGTGCCGCTCAACCTGGAATACTCCGACCTGCAAGTGCATCAGGCCGAATATCAAAGCTCCTGCGCCACGGTCTTAATGCTCGATTGCAGCCACAGCATGATCCTCTATGGCGAAGACCGCTTCACGCCGGCCAAGCGCGTAGCGCTGGCGCTGTCGCATCTAATCCGGACGCAGTATCCGGGCGACTCGTTGCGGCTGATCCTGTTCCACGACTCGGCCGAAGAAGTCCCGCTGAGCCAGCTTGCGCGCGTTATGGTGGGACCTTATTACACCAATACGCGCGAGGGTTTGAAGCTGGCGCAGCGCATCCTCATGCGTCAGCGCAAGGACATGCGGCAGATTATCATGATTACCGACGGAAAGCCCTCGGCGATCACGCTCGAAGACGGGCGCATCTACAAAAACGCCTTTGGTCTCGATCCGCTGGTCGTCAGCCAGACGCTCGAAGAAGTCGCGAAATGCAAGCGTTCCGGAATTCTGATCAACACCTTTATGCTTGCAAGCGACTACGGCTTGGTGAATTTCGTTCAGAAGGTCACCGAGCTCTGCCGCGGCAAAGCCTACTTCACCACTCCTTACACATTGGGACAGTATTTGCTGATGGATTACATGCAGAATAAGACGCGGACGATTCATTGACACGCCCGCTTGCAGGCAGCCCAACGTAATGAAATGCTATGACTCCGATTCTAAGGCTGCCGACCCTGTCCAAAATCCGAAACTGAATAATGGCTCCTTTGGTTCTGGGCGTGCAGCGTGAAGTTCTGTGAGAACCACTTTCACGTCTTCTCTAGCACGCTTGGCGAAAGACTCATCTCCAATTAGCCGCTCCCAGTGCGTAAGGGGTTTCTCGCCGAGAAAACTGTCCAGGTTATCGTTGATGTCATGCAGAACAGGTTCGGGCTCTATCGTTTGAGGCTTCGCGTGGGCTATTGCGTTTCTAAAGCTAAAAAGATCAATGATAGTTTGAAGCGGCCTTTTTCCTTTCCCTTTAGGGAAATCAACTTTCAGGGCTTCGCAGAGCAGGCCAAATTTTCCTAGGGGTGCTAGCCGGTCAAGGCTCTCCCAACATAAAAACACTTCGGGGCCGACAAGATTAAGGTACGCCTCAAACGAAAACGCAGTTAATAAAGCGCTCGTCAGAAATTGCCATGCAGAACCACGAGGTTCATGGAGTCCAGCTTCGAGCACACAGCCAGATGCATGCCAAAGTTCAGAATAGGCGATTACAAGCCGCTTCTTATGAACCGAGCTTTTGCTGGTTTGCGCATTGGTTTTCAGGCGATCTTTCTATTCGCAGCCTTTTCCAGCAACTCGTGGATGAGCGTCTGGTAGGGCTTGTCCTGCTTGGCGGCGAGGCGGCGGAGTTGCTCCAAGAGTCGTGGATCGATGCGAATGGCGATGAGCTGCTTAGCGCGTCCAGTCCTGGGCCGTCCGACGCGGCGGGCGCGGCGCAGTTCTTCGCTGGTGGATTCGGGGATGTCGGAGAAGTCGATGCGGCTATCCGGCATATGCTTTGCGCTCTTTGCGGCTCGACTGCCGGGCGCTGATGATGCGAATTGTTTCCGTGCCATTTGCCAACCTCCGCAAGGTGTAAATTACAAGGAGAACGCGGTTTTCGTTAGAACGTCCAAGCCTTTTCCAGCGTCGTTCTGTAAGTCCGTGCCGCAAATCCTCCCAGTCCAACCCATGAGGGTCGCTGAAGATCGTTGCAGCTTCCTCGAATGAGACGTCATGCTTCTGGTAGTTCTTCAAGCTCTTGCGGGCGTCCCAGGAGAACATAATAGTGTATATACGATAACTCGGCGCGGTGTCAAGCCTTTGGTTGCTGCACCGGTGGTTGGTGACATTCCTTAGCTCAGGTCTCAAGCGAGGACTCGCCGGTTAGCTTCTCCCTATGTTTGAGAGGCTTCCGGCGGCCTCTCCACGACGCGTTCTTGCGGCTTGACGTATAATATACATGATGAGACGCACACAGCTATTTCTGGACGAGGACATATGGAAGGTGCTGCAAATCCGGTCTCGGCAATCAGGCACCTCCATTTCTGAATTGGTTCGTCAGGCATTACGCGATCGGTACGGAATTTCGCCTGTGAAACGCCGACGGGCATTGCAGGCTGTGGTCGGTCTCTGGAAGGACCGAAATGATCTGCCCGACACCGAGGCTTATGTGCGCCAGCTTCGAAAAGGAGGCAGTCGGCTTAGGAGAATCGCGACTTGAAGGTGCGTTCTTTCCCGCTTCCGATTCCCGGCGTCCCGTTTCTGTATCTTTGCCGCCAATGCCGCCCGAGGCGCAAAAACTGTTTGACACAGCCCCACTGAGGGCATTAAGTTCCAGATTGGGTATATCAGCATTATGACGGATAACGCAGGGTTGGAGAAAGCTCTCCAGGCAACAATCGATCGGCTGGTGGAAAACCGGCTGGAATCGCTTCGCAAGGAGCTGGCGAAAGAACTGCAAGCGGAACTCCCGGTGGCGCTCGCCGGCGCGCCGGGCGGCATTGCCGGGGGGAATTCGCCATCCGCATCGAATAATGCAGTCGCCGAATTGAACCGATCCATCTCGCTCATTCTCCAGCCGAACGGACAAACCGACGTGATGGGAGCGTGCCTGCAAGGCGCGTCCGGATTTGCGGGCCGCTGCGCCCTGTTTGTGCGCCGGGGCGATGGATTCGCCTTTTGGCGGGCGGTACATTTTCCCGACGCAGCCACCGCCAAATTGCGCTCCGTCAGCCTGTCGGCCAGCCAGCCGGGTATTATCAAAGAACTCGTCGAAACGCACAAAGCCATTTCGCGGACCCGCTCACCGGAGGCGATTCCGGATGCATTAGACCGGGCGCTGGGGGAATGTGCGGACAACCAACTCCACTTTTTCCCCGTCGTGGTGCAGGGGAAAGAGGTGGCGGCGCTCTATGCCGATGCGGGAGCGGCGGCGGGATCGGTGGAGCTTCAGGCATTGGAAATTCTGGCGCGCGTGACCGGTCTGAGCCTGGAAACGGCTGCCTCCCGGGCGGTCCTTCCTGCGAAAAGTCCCGCAGCGGCGATAGCAGCGGAAACAGTTCCGGCAAAGGCAAGCGCGGCGCCTGCGGAGCAGCATGAGCCATTGCCACCGGTCAGCGCGGTTCCGGAGCTGGTGGAAACCATCGTCCCGAGCGAAGCGCCAACGGCTCCGCCGGCGGGATCGTTTGCCGCCTTTGTTCCCTCATCGTCGGAGGTGCCGCCCAGCATCGCTCCGCCGCCCACGGCCGATTCGCTTCCCCAGCAGGACCGTGAAGCGCACAAAAAGGCCGCGCGCTTTGCCCGTGTGGCCGTGCAGGACCTGCTTTCTTATCATAAGAACAAGATCGAGCAGGGACGGAAGGACAAGAACCTTTATCAAATCCTGAAGGACGATATCGAGAAAACTCGCGCGAACTACCGCCAGCGCTTTGGTCAGACGGCCGCGCGCTCGTTCGACTATCTGCACTACGAGTTGGTGTTGAAACTCGCCGGGAACGATCCGTCCACGCTGGGTGCTCAATATCCGGGAGCGTCACAGGAGTAGATTTGCCGTGGTCCGTTTTCGGGACCACCGCCATCGGGTTCTGTGCATCTTAAATTGTAGGTCCGCTGAACACTCCGTCTGGAACCGATCAGGCCCGGCGGAACTGCGTAGGCCCGGCGGGAACCGCGTAGGCGAAGATGAATAGCATCGCCATATTATTATTGCTGCTCGCGATGATGCCGGCTGTGGGTGCGGCGCCGGTTCAAAGCTCCAGCGACACTCCGGCTCCCAAGCGCTCCGCGACGCCAAAGCCGAAGAAGACCAAGAAAGCTCCGGCGAAGCGCACATCGAAACCAGCCTCGAAAACTTCTGTCAAAGCCGCCGTGAAGCGCAGGCCGCGCCTGACTCCCGCCGACGCATCGGGACTTCGTGATGCCAGGCCCGGAACGCTCAAGGCGATGGCGATTGCCGTGCTGGAAAAAGATTCGGCCGCGCAGGGTGAGGCGCTCGAAGCGTTTGCCAAGCGCCATTCCGGCGATGTTTCCGGAGCGCTCGCTCAATTGGTGCTGGGCTACCACGCTTATCAGAAGAAACGGTTTTCCGAGGCGAAAGTTCACTTCGAGGCCGTCCGGCAGGCGTCGACTCCGGTGCAGGACTATGGCGAATATTACCTGGCGATGAGCGAAATTGCGGCGGGCGAGCGGAGAGACGCGGCGGATCTGCTCGACGGTTTTGCCTCGCGGTATCCTTCCAGCGCGCTCGCGGCGCAGGCCACGCTGCGCGAGGTCGAGATGCTGCTGGGACTGGACCGCGCCTCCAATGCGATCCCATTGCTCGTCTCGCCTGCCGTTGCGCTGCCGCAGTTGACGGCAAACCTACTTCTGGGAGAAGCCTACCGCAAAGACGGGCAGCATTGGCAGGCGGCCGGAATCCTACAGAACATCTACTATTCCAATCCCACCTCGTACCAAGCCAGCTCAGCGGAAAGATATTTGCAGGATCTGAAGAGCGAATTGGGAGACGCCTATCCTCGTCCGACGGAACAGATGCGCACGAATCGGGCGGACCGGCTTTTTGCCGCCAGCCAGTGGAAGGAAGCCGAAAGCGAGTATCGGTCGCTCGCTGGCGTGTCCACCGGCGCCGGGCGCGACCGCGCGCGGGTGCGCGTTGGGGTTTGCCAATACCACAGCAACCAAAATCAGTCGGCTCTGGCCACGCTGCGAGAGGTGGAGGTCTTCGCCCCGGAAGCCGATGCCGAGCGGATTTACACCCTCGCCGCCGTCTACCGTCGATTGGAGCAGCCCGATGCGATGGAGCAGCAGTTGCAACTCCTCTCCCGGTTGCACCCGGAGTCGGAGTGGTATGAAAAAGTGCTGTTTCTGGCCGGCAATTATTATCTCGTCAATCATGATCGGGCCCGCGCCGCCGAATATTACGATACTCTTTACCGGGCGTTCCCGAAGGGAGAGTTTGCGCCGGAGAGTCACTGGAGAGTGGCTTGGCGGCGATACCGCGAGCGCAATCTGACGGAGGCCAGGCGGCTCTTCGAGGAGCAAATACAGAACTATCCCGCGAGCGGACAGGTCTCGGCGGCCATCTACTGGACTGGGCGGACGCTCGAAGCGGAATCGCCCGGAGATGCGGCAGTCTTTTATCGGAAGCTTGTAACCACGCTACCGAACTACTACTACGGACTGGCGGCTCGCGGGCGCCTGGCGAGCCTCGGGAAACTGGCGGTCAGCTCGGAGCCGGCAGACAAGGCCCGCTATGGATTCCTCGATCCGATCCAACGGCCCGTCCCCGACTCGGCGCTTGACGAAAAGGCCCTCCCTCCCTCCGCCGTTAGCCACCGCTCGAAGGCCCGGCTGCTGGAGTCGGCGTGGCTGATCGATCTCGCGATCGACGAGTTGAAGGCGGGCGTGGGAACGGATGCGGCGTCGAACTTTTACTTGGGACGGGAACTGGCGCACCTGGAAGAGGCCCGCAGCCGCTACAACGTGGCGCTCGAATACGGCAAGCGGCTCCTGAGCGGTTACTTTGCGCTCGATCTCACAGAGCTCCCTCGCGGCGATTGGGAGCTGCTATTCCCTCTCCCGTGGTGGAGCCATATCGAGCAAAAGGCGAAAACATTGGATCTAGACCCGTACCTGGTCGCCGGACTGATTCGTCAGGAGTCGCAGTTCAACCCGGAGGCGCGCTCGCGTTCGAATGCACGGGGGCTGATGCAACTGATGCCCGCCACAGCACAGCGAATGGCGAAGCAGATGACTCCCCGGAACTCCTTCCGGCTCGCTTCGCTTAGCACGCCGGAAACCAATGTCGCTTTTGGAACGTTCTACCTGCGGCAGGTGCTGAACCAGTTCAACGGCAGCGTGGAACAGGCCCTGGCGGCGTACAATGCCGGCGAGAACAGGGTCGTCGAATGGCTGGCGGATGGAAACTACGAGGAGCCGGCCGAGTTCGTCGAAAGCATTCCCTTTACCGAAACACGCGAGTACGTGCAAGCCGTGATACGCAATGCCGCGCTCTACCGTATCCTATATCGGGATGATAAAGATATTGCGAAGCCGGAGCGGGATGCGCAGGCGCCAACTGCGGCGGAGTCCAAGGGCCGTTGCCCAGCGTGCAGCCCCAACCGTTCCGCGGCAGACGGCGTGGCGGATGGAGTTACACACAAGATCGGAAGCCTCCAATAATCGAAGCTCAAATTTACTCTTATGCCTAATCCAATACCGGGAGCGGCGCGAGACGTCGCGCGCCAAGCCACTTCCCAGAAAGCCTCCGGACTAGTTGAATCCGTCATTCGAGAGATGACGCGGCTGGCGCTCCAGCACAACGCCGTGAACCTCTCACAAGGCTACCCGGACTTTCCCGCTCCCGCCGAGGTGAAGGACGCCGCCAAGCGCGCCATCGACGCAGACATCAATCAATACGCCATCACGTGGGGCGCCAAGCGGTTTCGCGACGCGCTGGCCCGCAAATACTCCGCATCGCTTGGCTGGGAGGTGAACCCGGAAACGGACCTCTGCGTCACCTGCGGCGCAACCGAAGCAATGTTTGTGTCCTTCCTCGGCTTGCTGAATCCCGGCGACGAAGTGATCATCTTTGAGCCGTTTTACGAAAACTACGGCCCCGATTGCAAGCTGACCGGCGCGGTTCCGCGGTTCGTGAGGTTGCGCCCGCCGCACTTCCGCATCCCTGTCGATGAGCTGAAGGCGGCCTTCAACGAGCGCACGCGGGCACTGGTGGTGAACACGCCCAATAACCCCACGGGCAAGGTGTATTCTCGCGAGGAACTGGAACAGATCGCCGCGCTTTGCTGCGAGCACGAAGTGATCGCCATTACCGATGAGATCTACGAGCACATCATATTTGACGGCCAGAAGCACGTTTCGATAGCCAGCCTTCCTGGAATGCGCGAGCGGACCGTAACGGTCAACGCGATGTCCAAGACCTATAGCGTGACGGGCTGGCGCGTCGGGTGGACGGTTGCCTGCCGGGAGCTGACGAATAGCATCCGCAAGGTGCACGACTTTGTCACCGTGGGCGCGGCGGCTCCGTTGCAGGAGGCCGGCGTCACCGCCCTTTCATTGCCACCCAGCTACTATGATCGGCTCGCCGCGGAATACACAAAGCGGCGCGATCGATTGCTGGGCGTCCTGGAGGAGAGCGGCTTCTCCTGTATCCGCCCGAGCGGCGCTTACTACATCATGGCCGACATTTCACGATTCGGGTTTGCGAACGATGTGAAATTTGCGGAGTTTCTGGTCCGCGAGATCGGAGTCGCCGCCGTTCCCGGCTCCAGCTTCTATCGCGATCCCGCGGACGGCGCGCAACTGGTCCGGTTTACATTCTGCAAGAAGGACGAGACCTTGCTTGAGGCAGGGAAACGGCTGCGGCGGCTGAAGGAGCGGTTGTGAGAACAGCCCCTAGTGGCTGTGCTACAATATCTTTCTTTTGTAATAGACTTCTTGGCGAGGAGCATACGGCTCATGTTGGATCGTTTCCTGGTTCCCGAAATTGCAATTGAAGCGAGTGGCGAAGGCGCGCCGGTGGACCTGGGGGAGAACGCCGGGAAGAGTTGTCTGCTGACGCTGGCGATCACCAAGATCGTCGAGCAGCAGGCGCTCGATGTGAGCGTGTGGGGTTCCGCCGACGGCACGGAGTGGGGCGCCAAACCCTTGAACGCTTTTCCGCAGAAATTTTATATGGGCGTCTACCGGATGCTCTTGGACCTCGGAGCGCATCCCGAGGCGCGCTTCCTGAAAGTGAAATGGACCGTGAATCGCTGGGGCGTCGGCGACATGAAGCCTCACTTCTCGTTCCTGGTGAAAATTGAGGAACAAGCCGCTCACGCCGTGGCGCGGTAAGGGCAGTGGCGAGTGGCAAGTGACCAGTGACGAGAACGGAACGGGCTTATCACGTGTCGTAAGCCGCTTTTTCGCGTTGATCGAAATGGACTCCCATCCACCGAGTCCGGCTGAAGAATTCCGCCAGTTCTCCATCGATTCCTTCCCCATGGCCTCCAAGCATCCGCTGTTGCGAGTGGCTTCTTCGAACGCCGGAAAGATTGCAGAGTTTCGTCTGGCAATGCTGTGGTGTCGCGGGGAGCCAAAAGGGGAGGGCGAGCCGGGAACAGCGCCGCGGGGCAGGCAGGCCGCGGATTGGGTAGTAGAGGCACTGCCGGGAATCGAAGCGCTGCCGGAGTGCGTGGAAGACGGCGACACGTTTTCCGCGAACGCCCGAAAAAAGGCGCTCCACTACAGCCGCTTGACGAGCTGCTTCACGGGGGGCCTGGTCCTGGGCGACGATTCGGGGCTGGAAGTGGACGCGCTGGGAGGCTCTCCCGGTGTGCGGTCGCGGCGCTTCGCTGGCCCGAACGCTACCGATGCCCGAAATAACGCGAAGCTACTCGACGCCATGTGGGATGTGCCGGCCTCGAAGCGAGGCGCGCAATTCGTCTGCGTGCTGGCGCTGGCGCAGGCGGGAGAAGTCGTCGCCGAATTCACGGGCGTCGCGCGCGGGTTGCTGCTGGAGGCGCCGCGTGGTGAGAACGGTTTTGGCTACGATCCGTTGTTCCTCGATCCCGATTGCAACAAGACGTTTGCGGAGCTAGAGCCGGAAGAAAAGCTCGAACGAAGCCATCGCGGCAAGGCCCTGCGCGCGATGTTCGAGTGGTTGGAGCGATACTCCTGAGACAAACAATTCACCACAGAGGCACATCGCGGTGAGCGGCAAGCGAAAAGCATCTGGAGTCGGCAGGAAAAAGCAGATCCTTCTCCCGCAGGGCGGGATCAGGATGACACCTTTTTCATTATTGTGTAACGGAAATAAATCAGCACCGCGACGTTGAAGAAGCGGATCGCGGCGGGGAGTTTGGCGGCACTTTTGCTATGTCACGTGAAGACCAAGCGCGTTGGGACGAGCGCTTCCGGACCGGAAGCCATGCGGGAGCCAATCCGGACCCTTTCCTGTTTCAGCTCGAAGACTATTGGGAGTTGCTACCCGAGCACGGGCGGGCGCTCGATCTGGCCTGCGGCCCGGGGAGAAACGCTGTGTGGTTCGGCGAGAAGGTGAAAGAGAAGGCGCAAATTCGCGCCGAGGAGCGTGGCATTCGGCCGGATCTGGAGCCGGACTGGTCCATTACGGGCTTTGATATATCGCTGGAAGGTCTGCGGAAGGCCAGGGCATTGGCTTGCGAGCGCGCAGTGCATCTCGATCTGGCTTGCGTGGATCTGGATACGCCGCCTCCCTGCGAAGGCCGCTTCGATTTAATTCTTTGTTTTTCCTTTCTCGATAGGGAATTATTTTCGTGGATCAGGTCGGCACTTCGTCCGGGGGGGCTGGTCGTCTATAAAACCTATACCGTCGAAAGCATGCGTTTCACCGGCGGGCCGCGCAACGAACGGTTTCTGCTGCGGCCCCAGGAATTGCTGGAATACTTCCGGGACTTCCGTGTGCTGCTCTACCAGGAAACAGTGAAGGATAGGGGTGTGGCGCAGATGATCGCGCGGAAAAAACAGTAAAAAGTGACGAGTGACAAGTGGCGAGTGACAAGAAAGCAATCACGACCGAAGAGTAAGAATGGATCGCGCGATCTGCGCCTTGCTCGTCACTGGTCACTTATCACTGCTTCTGCTAGTTCCCCATCGCTTCCAGCCGCCGCAGGGCGGCTTTTGCCTGCCGATATTGCGGATTCTGTTCCAGCGCAGCGCGGTAACACTCCTTGGCCTTTTGCCACTGGTACTTGCGTTCGTAGACACGGCCCAGGTTGCAGTGCGGGAAACAATAGCTTTCGTAGCGTTTGGCGCGGGTCGCTTTTTCGAGCCACGGGATGGCTTCGTCGAGCGCCCCCTGCTCGATCAGGTAGGCTCCAATGTCGTTGTAGGGATTGCCGAAGTCGGGATCGACTCGGATCGCCAGTTTACATTCCGCGATGGCCTCTTCGTAGCGTCCCATGAAGCTATAAGTCCAGCCGAGAAAGGTATGTGCCTCGGCAGTGGGGAAGACGTCGATGGATTTTTTGTAGAGTTCGACGGCTTCGTCGAGTTGGCCCCCCATCTGGCAGGCATAGGCTTGCTGGAAGATTTCGATTGCAAGCTTTTGTTCATCGTTCTCGCTCATTATATTCTCGAATTTCTCCCGTAACTGGTCCGCGAAGCGTTTGCTCCCTACAGGACTTCTTCATGATATGCTCGGCCTGGGTGCTCCGAATTATGGTGCTTCATTATGTCCAGGCCGGCAAGCTTTTGCAAGTTCAGAAAAACGTTACAGTTCCCGGTATGCGGGCAACTCCAAAGTCGGGAGTGCTCTCTTAACAAGAGAAGAGGGCGGCATGGGAAAAGGAAGGTTTGTAAACCAGAAGCTGGCCAAGCGGACGGGGCATGTTCAGCGGCAACAGAAGCTCAAGCTGGAGTCCCGGCGGGTATTCCAGGGGGAATTCCGAGCCGGCGCATTTGATGGGAACCGGAAAAGCCACCATGCTATAATAGAAGGCAGCGTGAGACCGATTAGCAGTCCGCGGGACAAAATAGGTCAGGCAATCGAGGAAACATAGGATGAACAAGGGACGCTGGAAGATCGCGTTGGTTAGCTTTTCAACCGTACTGGCGCTGTTGCTGCTGGTGGGAGCGCTGCTCGGGCAAGAGAAGACCTCCAAGGAGCCGTATCCGCAACTGGCGGTGCTCAGCGAAGTGCTGTCCCGAATTCAGACGGACTACGTCGAAGATCCGAGTTTCGCCAAGGTCACCAGCGGCGCGCTGCACGGGCTGCTCGAGTCGCTCGATCCCTTTAGCAGCTATCTGAGTCCGGACGAATACAGGGCTTACACGAACAAACACAATACGGAGGCCTCCGCCGGAGTGGTGGTCTCGAAGCGGCTCGGCTATACCAGCATTGTGGCGGCTCTGCCCAACGGACCAGCGGCGAAGGCCGGACTGCAAGCGGGCGACATCATCGAATCGCTCGACGGCCGCACCACACACGAGATGTCCCTGGCCGAAGTGAACTACCGGCTGGAGGGCGCTCCGGGCGCTTCGGTGAAATTGGCGGTCGTCCGCGAGCGGGCCTCGGAACCGAAATCGATTGAGTTGAAGTTCGCAACCGTAGTCCCGCCCGACGCCACGGCCCGCATGATGGAGTCCGGGATCGGGTATCTGCGCGTTGAGTCGTTCCCCAAGGGAGAGACGCAGAAGATCGCGGCCCGCATCCAGGAGTTGCGAAAAAGCGGGGCCAAGAAATTCGTCCTCGATCTGCGCGACAACGCCTTTGGCGACACCGAAGAGGGCGTCGCGGCCGCGAACCTGTTTCTGAGCAAGGGCCTCATCGGCTATCTCAGCGGCCAGCAGTATCCTCGCAAGAGTTTTCTGGCCGACCCGCAGAAAGCCCAGGTCCAGGAGCCGCTGGCGGTAATTGTGAACCAGTCCACGGGCGGCGCGGCGGAGATTCTTGCCGCGGCCATCCTCGACAACCACCGCGGCGAAGTGGTGGGCGAGAGGACGTTCGGGATCGGCTCCGTCCAGAAAGTCATACCGCTCGACGATGGCTCCGCCCTGATCCTTTCGATCGCCAAATATTTTTCGCCGAACGGCAAAGAGATCCAGGATGGCGGCGTTACGCCCAGCGTGCCGGTGGAAGAGGAACGCGAGTTTGTGCCGCTCGGGGGAGACAGCGCCGCTCCGGTTGAACCCAAAAAGCCCACTGAGGATGCGCCCTTGAAGCGTGCCATCGAGCTGCTCGCCTCCGGCGCCAGCCAGCCGACTGCAGCGTAAAAAACCGAAGCCGTTTGTGGTAGATTGGATTAAGCAATTTTCTTCTGGAGCATCTAATAGAGATGAAAAGTGTCCATCAGCAAGAAGCCAAATACCACTGGTTTTATAGCGTGTCTCACTGGGTTAGTGTGGTAGGAACAGCACTCGCTGCTACCGTCGGTTTATTCAGCATGATGGACGCGTTGCTGCCGCGATTTGTGCTCCCGATAATCATATTGGCCGTTCTGGGCGGGGCTGGAATCGCCATTCTTTCGGACGCCTTTTCACGGAAAAGGACCCAGAACAAGGCCGGCTGATGATCGACTGGTACTCCCTTAGCGGCATCATTGTCGGTCTGTGTGGAATTGTCACGCTTTTTATCGCCCGTCGAAAATACCAAAGGCTCGCACCCAACTTGACCGACGGTGTAGTCGTTTTCCTTGCGGGGTACGCTCTTGCAGCCGGAGGTGTGAAAGTCTGCATCTTATCGCTGACCCTGCCTTCGCTGAAAAGTGAGCGGGAATACATATTCCTTGGCGGGATCGCAGTCATCTGGGTTTCCATTGAAGCGATCTGGCAGAAGATAGCCGGACCTTAGCCGCACTAGGGGAGCCTGAGAGGTTCACGCATCACTAATCTTCCCGGATCTACTTGGCGCGTTCTAGGTATTTTCCCTCGGCGGTGTCGACGCGGATTTTTTCTCCTTCGCTGATAAAGGGCGGCACCTGTACGACGAGGCCGGTTTCGGTCTTGGCGGGTTTACTGACGTTGCTGGCGGTGGCGGACTTCAGGCCGGGCTCGGTCTCCACCACGGTCATATCGACGGTGGCCGGGAGTTCAACGCCCACCGGTTTCCCATCATAGAATTCCACCTTGATCAAAATGTTGGGGATCAGGTAGCTCGCGCCGTCGCCCAGAACTTCCTTGGCCAGGTGGATCTGCTCGTAGGTCTCGGTATTCATAAAGTGAAAGTCTTCACCGTCCGCGTAAAGATACTCCATCTCGACTTCGTCGAGGATGGCCGGCTCGACGCGATCCTCCGAGCGGAAGCGGTGCTCCATCATGGAGCCGGAGCGCAGGTTGCGGAGCTTCGCCTGCACGAATCCGCGCAGGTTCCCCGGCGTGCGATGATTCACGCTGAAGACGGAATAGAGTTCTCCTTCGTGCTTGATAACATTGCCGGGACGCATTTGTGTTGCCGCAATCATTGTTGCTCCGAAAGTTCGAATTTCCTGGAAGGTCCGCAAGCTGAATGAGGATCGGGGACCAAACCAAAAGCTTCATTTCATTATAGGAGACCGGCGAAGGTACGTCAATGCGACGTGGCGGGTCCTTCCGTCTCCATTAGGGCATTTTCAGGGTTACTGTATAGCTCACATACGGTGTCATCCCGAACGAAGTGAGGGATCTGCACTTCTGCGTTCTTTCCGTGAGCTATACACCAACCCCGAAAAAGCTATAATGTTTCGGGTGGAAACAGATCTTGGCTGCCGAGGGCGAGTTGCGCCGGCCTTCCCATTCGTGATCGTCAGCCCGTTGTAGCTGGTCCGATCCCGGGTCCGGGGCCTGTTCGGTTCTTTCGGTATGCTTGTTTCCCGCGTAACTTTCGGAAGAATTCAACTGGTTGTATAAATAATGCGTTTGGTCTGTCTGCGGATCTAATTTTGGCGAAGCACAGCTCCCAGGTTTGTTCTGCTTCCCTATTTGCGCAGCACGACGAATCGGCCCACGGAATAACCCAAAACCGCGCCTACGAGGATGTCCGAAGCGAAATGTTGGCTTGTAGAGAGTCTGGAAAAAGCATCCATCGCTGCTAGTCCATAAGCCACGTAGGGAACCCACTTGTGTTTGGAATGACGGTGCGCCACCACGGTGGCAACGGCAAAAGCCCATCCGGTATGGCCGGAGGGAAAACCGCCGGCGCCAAGACTTGTGGCGGTCTTAAGCCAGGTATCGGAAAAGTTGCCCTGTGGCGATATGTCGATGGGCCGCCGCCTGCGCGCAATTGTCCGGATCCCTTCGTCCAGAATGTCAATGTCGATCCAGGCCTCCAATGCAAGCAGACCGGTCTGCTGAACGTATTTGTCTCCGCCGATCAATCCCACGCCATAGAACGCAACAGGAACGGCAAAGATCGCATTCGTGGTGTTGGTCTCCGATAGAATGTTATTGAAGTGTCTCAAGGAGTCGCCGTTGCGGCGGAAATACCGGCCTTCGGCAGGATCGAGCGCCACCGTTCCTGCGACGGCTCCAAGGACCGCTAATGTCGGCACGAGGCGGGAACCGGTCATCGCCTTTGCCGGAAAGGTCCAGATCATCTTCTGGTCGCTGAAAAAGTTTCTCGCAAACTTCTTTGGATTCAATGAAACTTCCCGTTCCTCGCTTGCCGGACGGGCAGACGACGTCTCTTCCTTCCCCGATGTATCTTGCTGCCCCCATATCGGGCTTTGTCCGCACATGAGAGCGGCAAGAAGCAATAGCGTCGTGGTCGTTCCGCTCCGTGCCTGCCTGCTTGGTTTATTCTTTTTCATCGCTCCTCCTAATCCCCGAGCGGATTCTCCTGGCTCTCTGAATTTCTTCGGATGACAGCAATCCCATTGGAGTGCCAGGATGCGACTTGTATCGCAATGCCAGATCGGGTGAGTGTATTGGTATCGCCTTCGTGAATTGAATTGCAAATAGCGCGGACGACGATATTTCTGCCGCCAAGTTAATAATTAAAAAAGAACGCTGGAGCCCGGATGAGCGTCTCCGCAGGGAGGTATAGCAAGAATTCTGCCATTCGCACAGTAGTGGGTGTAGGGCGGACAACGTACAACGGAAGAGAACGAGCGTTCTCATTAATGGAAGAGAGAGTCAACGGGGAGGGTAGCTCACTTCTTCAGCCAATTCTCGATCTCGTCCGGCTCGCGCGGCAGCTTCCCGGTGAGCAACACATAGCCATCCTTCGTCACCAGCGCCATGTCCTCAATCCGTACGCCGATCTTTTCTTCCGGCAGATAGATGCCCGGCTCGATGGTGATGACCATGCCGGGCTCGAGTGGCCTGCCGAATTCGCCGGGATCGTGCACGTCGAGTCCGACGTGGTGGCTGAGGCCGTGAGTGAAGTATTTGCCGAGCGGCGCGCCGTGCAGGTCCTTGCCGTGCGTGTTGATGTAGTTGTAGGCGATCTGGTAGAGGCTGTCGGAGGTGCGTCCCGTGATCTTCATGCCGGGTTTGATGGCTTGTATGGCTGCGTTCTGCGCGCCCAGGACAATCTCGTAGACCTCGCGCTGGCGCGGCGTGAAGCGGCCGTTCACGGGCAAGGTCCGCGTTACGTCGGAGGCATAGTGGGCGTACTCGGCTCCGACGTCTACGACGACCAGGTCGCCCGATTCCATCCGCGCCGAGCTTTTCGTGTAGTGAAGAATCGTGGAGCGAATCCCCGAGCCGACGATGGGATCGAAGGCCAGGCCGCGGCATCCGTTGCGCTCGAAGGTATACTTCAGCAGCGCCGCGATTTCGTATTCGAAGAGGTCCTGATGTAGCTCGCGTCCGGCCGCCTGAAGTCCTTTCATGGTGCAACCGGTGGCTTGTTCGATCAGCTTCAACTCGCTGGGGGACTTGACTTGTCGGAGCGAATTGAGCGCCGGGCGCACGTCTTTTATCTCGGCGGTGGGAAGGAGTTTTCGCAGCCTATCGATATCAGCGTTGAGGCGTACCTTTTCCGCTTCGGAGGCGTGCCGCTCCGGAAAGAGCGTATAGACGGCCTTGTGGCGCTCGGCCAGACGCTGGAAGGTTTCCGCAAACTGCTCTGCTGTCTTGACGGAAGGGAAGCCGGTCTCCTGGGAGATGGCGGTGTCGAGCGGGTCGGGTCGCGGTCCTCTCCAGCGTTCCTCCTCCAAATTGCGAGGCGGCAGGAACAGCAGTTCGCGCCGCACCTCGACCGCCTGCTCGTGCAGCAAAGCCTCGCGGTTCCAGTCGGGAGGAGCCAGAATCAAGACGGCGTCCGGTTCATCGTAGCCGCTCAAATAATAGAAATAATTTTCCTGGCGAAAGGAGTGAAAGGACTCCGAGCCCTGGCCCTCCTTCGTGCCAAAGAGCACCACGACCGCGTCGCCCAGCTTCTGCTCCAGAGCCACGCGGCGCTGCTGGTATACATCGAGCGGTTCCCGCTCCTGAGCTGGCGCGGGAAGCGCGGCGAGCAGAGAGAATGCAATCCGAGCCGCGACCGAAAGGGAGCGGTTTACGAGTTGGATTCGGAGCGACGACCGGGAAACCGCTCCCTTCCGGTCGCGGCTCGGTTCGGAGCTTTTACAATATCGATGAATGGAGGAAGACAAGGCGATGAGAGAAGCTCCCCGCTCAGGACTCTTGCAAGCCTTTCGTTACGGGCTGGAACTGCTCGGCGACGCGATTCAACAATCCATCCAACTTTTCCCACTTTCCTTCAAATAAAGAAAGAAGGCCGGTACCGAGATATCCCCACACGAATAATACCAGGAAGGGAATGGTACCGTAGTTTGCGCTTTCGAAGGCGTAGTAAACCGTGTAAATAAAATAGCAGCCGATCAGGATTTCGATCATCGGGACCCATTTCATGCGGCTCCGGTAGCGCGTGGCCGCGACGCGGTCCCGCCGGGTTTCGATACGATACTTGGGGGTACGCACGAACTCCGATTTCCTGCCGAGAAGAGCTTCGAGCACCGCCCGGGCATTGGTGATCGACAAGCCCATGCCCGCGGCCATAATCAGCGGCAGGTATGCGATGGTGCGCTTCCATGTGGCTGGGAAAAGCTCGCGCTGGCTGACCAGATAAAACGTCGAGACCGAGCAGGTGGCGGCGATCAGCAAGGGCAGGTCGATATAAAGCATCTGGAACCAGCCCTGGTAGAATCGCACAATCATGGCGGGCAGCAGCAGCGCGCCCATCACCAGCATCAGCGGATAACAGATGTTGGCCGTCAGATGAAAGAATGCTTCGATCTTGATGTGGCGCGGAATGGGACTGCGCCAGATGACGGGCAGAAGTTTCTTGGCGGTCTGAATCAGGCCCTTGGCCCAGCGCGCCTGCTGGTTCTTGAAGGCGCTGATATCGGTCGGCAGTTCGCTTTCGCAGGCAATCTCCGGAAGATAGAGGAACTTCCATCCCTGAAGCTGGGCGCGATAGCTGAGATCGGTGTCTTCGGTTAGCGTGTCGTGCTGCCATCCGCCGGATTCTTCGATGGCCCTGCGCCGCCAGATTCCGGCCGTGCCGTTGAAGTTGAAAAAGCTGCCGGAGCGCGACCGCGCCCCGTGCTCCAGAACGAAGTGTCCGTCGAGCAGAACGGACTGGAGGCGCGTGAGCGAGGAATAATTGCGATTGATATAACTCCAGCGGGTTTGTACCATGCCAATCTGGGGCTCTCGAAAATAGGGAAGCGTATTTTTCAGAAAGTCGGGGGGCGGCAGGAAGTCGGCGTCGAAGATGGCAATGAACTCGCCCCGCATTTGCAGCATCCCTTCGGCCAACGCGCCCGCCTTGAAGCCCTCGCGATTGGTGCGATGGTGGTAGGAAATGGGAAAACCGAGCGCGGCGTGGCGCTCGACCGAGTCGCGGGCGATCTGGGCCGTGTCGTCGGTGGAGTCGTCGAGGACCTGAATCTGGAGCAGATCCTTGGGATACTCCATCCGGCATACTTCCTCGATGAGCCGCTCGACGACGTAGCGTTCATTGAAGACGGGCAACTGGATCGTCACGCGCGGCAGGGGATCGAGCGGAGTAGGCGTCGGCTCTGGAACATTGCGGCGATACTTGAAATAGGTGTAAACCAGGAAGTACCTGTGAAACCCGTATATCGCCAGGATCCCGAGGACAACGAAGTAAGGGACCAGCAGAAGCAGGTCAAAGGTGTTGAGATGGTAAATTCCGCGGAACGGGTCCGGCGTAAATATGCGGCTCAAATAAATGCTGACCGAGGACTTGGTTGCTAAAAACATTGCGGGATGTAGCATTAGCGACATTTCCTGCTGTTAGACGAGGGTCATTAAAGGAACTGCGACGTTTGATGAACCACGTTCGTTCGAAAACTTCGGAGACAACACCCGGCGAAGCCGCGGGGCGCAACCTCTTGTTCCACGGAGCGTCGCGGGCCTCCGTCAAAGCATTGCTGGTGGTGGCCGGCGCGATGGAGCTTGGATACCTGGGAATCTATCGTCTCGGCAACCTCAAGGAGCATGTCGAGACGTTCATTCCCTTGGCGCTGCTCCAAGGTATATTGTACTTTGTTTCGGTCTATCTGGCGGAAAAAATTTCGGCGCGGCGTTCCCATCTGGTGATGGTGTTTGTGGCGGCGGCGGCGTTTCGGCTCACGCTGTTTCCGCTCTACCCAACGCTCTCCGACGATCTCATCCGGTATCGCTGGGAAGGCAAGGCGCAGCAGGCCGGTTACAATCCGTATACGGTGCGGCCAGCCGATCCGGCCTTGGCTTCGCTGCGGGACGAAACCTATCCGGCGGTGGCCGGGCCTCAATACTCCACCATTTATGGGCCGCTCGCGGAGCAGCTTTTGTGGGCGGACTACGTGCTGTTGCGCAACGTCGTGGCGATGAAGCTTCCGTTCATCTTGATGGATCTGGGAGTGGTGTTGGCGCTGTTCCGATTGCTTCCGGCACTGGGCGTTTCGCCGCTGCGCGCCATTATCTATGCGTGGAGTCCGCTGACGGTGGTGGAATTTGCCGGCAGCGGACACAACGATCCGCTTTCTATCCTGGCGCTAACGCTGGCGCTGCTGTTTTATGCCAAAGGGCGGCAGCGGCTCTCGGTGGGAGCGCTGACGGTTGCGGCGCTGGCGAAGATTTATGCGGCGTTCCTCTTTCCCGTATTCCTGTTCCGCACTTCGTGGCGGTATGTTGCGATTCCGGCGTTGCTGGGCGTGGTGGCGTTTGCTCCTTATGGCGAGCGCTGGCGGGACTTGGCTCGGGGACTTTCTGAGTACAGCGAACACTGGACCAACAACGAAAGTCTGTATCACTTGATCCGGCCGATGGCATCGAGCGCTTCGCAGGCGGGCAAGATTTATCTGGGTGTCGTGGCGCTGGCCGTTCTTTACTGCCTTGCGAGGAAGCTGGAGCCGGGGCGCGCTACGTTCGTTTTGCTCGGAACCATTCTGCTTTTCTCTCCCAACGTCTTTCCGTGGTATTTCGCCTGGATGCTGCCCCTGCTCGCGATTGCACCTAACCCTGCATGGCTCCTGCTGACCGTCACGGCGATGCTCTCGTACCACGTCCTGATTCCTTACGGGACGCTGGGGCTGTGGCAGGAAAATCGTTTTTTTGTGGTGCTCGAATATGCGCCGTTTTTTGGGTTGTGGATGGGGGGAGCGGTGGCAGCGAAGCTACGAAAGCGGAGGTGAGAGCGGCGTCATAGTCGAAGGGGTTCATGAATGAGTCGGGCCGGAAGTCCGTGCGTATTCCATTGACGGAATATTCTCCTGGAGGCATAATACATTTGTGGTCTGGGAAGTGGAGTTCACGAACGAGTTCGGCCAGTGGTGGGAAACCCTAGACGAGGACCAGCAAGACGACGTCGCTTATTCGGTTGGGTTGCTCGCCGAACGGGGGCCGGCCCTGAGTTTTCCGTATAGCTCGAAGGTGAACGGCTCGCGTCATGGCGCCATGCGCGAGTTGCGTACGCAGAGCGCCGGAAGCCCGTTGCGGACACTCTACGCGTTCGACCCGTTGCGGACCGCCATCCTCTTGATCGGTGGTGACAAAACGGGCGACGACCGTTGGTATGAAAAGTTCGTGCCGGTAGCAGACCGGCTTTATCAGCAGCATCTGGACGAACTCCGGGAGGAGGGTAAACTGTAATGCCAACTCGAAAGTTCCGCGATTTGCTCGATGCGATGCCGGCCTCGCGACGGCAAAAGATTGCCAATCGCGTCCGGGAGACTGTCGCGTCAATGCCACTGGACGATCTGCGAAAGGCGCGACAGATGACCCAAGTCAAGCTGGCGCAGACTTTGGGTGTGAATCAGGGGGAAGTGTCCAAGATCGAGCACCGCACGGACCTCTACCTGAGCACGCTTTCCGAATACGTGGAAGCGCTTGGGGGGAGGCTGGAAATCCGCGCGGTCTTTCCGGACCGGGAAGTGCGAATCACTCAGTTCGAGGAACTGCAAAAGTAGCGGGATTCACGACGGGTATGCCCGGTTGCCACCCGGAAGAGTCAGCTCCTACGGCGACTCAGAAAGCTGCACGGCCATCTCTCGCAATTTGCGCAGGTCCAATTTGCCGGTACCGAGGCTGGGTAGGGAATCGATGCGGAAGAACTGATTGGCGCGCGGTTTCCAGAGGTTGGGGAGATCGGCATCGGAGAATTTCTGAAGGCAATCCTTTAACTGGTCGTCCGGGAGCGTGTGCAGGACGATCAGGCGCTCGCCTTTTTTCCCGTCGGGCACGCTGGTGACGGCGAATCGCTGCTCCGTCAAGCCCGCCAGTTCCTGAAGCTTCTCTTCCACTTTCATGTGCGGGACCATCTCGCCGCCGATTTTGCTGAAGCGGCTGAGGCGGTCGGTGATTTCGAGAAACCCGTCCTCATCCATCGAGACGATGTCGCCGGTGATGTACCATCCGTCGCGTATGGCCTCCTGTGTCTTCTCGGGTTGGCCGAGGTAGCCCTTCATTACGTTCGGGCCGCGGACCAGAAGCAGACCGGACTGTCCGGCGGGAACGGGTTCCATCGTATCGGGGTCCACGATGCGGACGCTGATCCCCGGCAAGGGCTGGCCAATCTTTCCGCGCTTCCCTCCTACTTGCCGAAAGCCGGGGCCGCGAAAGTCGGTGCGGTTGACGGCGATGGCGGGCGAGCACTCGGTGCACCCGTAGCCTTCCATCGGAATAATTCCGAAGGTGTCCTGAAAGGCCCGTGACAGGCGTTCGGGAAGCTTTTCGGCGCCCGCCAGCACCAGCGTCAAGCTGCCGAAATCCTCCGGCGAGCAGCGTCGCATATAGGATTGCAAAAAGGTCGGCGTCGCGACCAAAAGGGTGACGGCGTATTCGCGGACCAGCTTGCCGATCGCCGCGGCATCGAGCGGACTGGGATGGTAGACCACTCCCAATCCCACTACCGACGTCATCGCGAGCGTGCCGGTGAATCCGAAGGAGTGGAAGAACGGTAGAATTCCGAGGACGCGGTCGCGGGGGCTTAAGGAAAAAACCTGGTTCAACTGTTCGATATTGGAGCCTAAGTTGTAATGCGTCAGCATCACGCCTTTGGGATCGCCAGTGCTGCCGCTGGAAAAAATAACCGTGGCCAGATCGTCGAGCGAAGTTTCTCTGGGAGCGCCGAGAGCCTTCGCCAGCAGGGCTTGCGGCAATGTCCACGCCATAGCGAGCGCCAACAGTTTTTCACTCCAGCGGGGCGCAGCGGCCAGTTCTTCGAGAAAGACGGCCTGGCCCGGAACTTGGATTTTGACTCGCTCCAGAAATTCCCTGGATGTGATCACGGTTTGGATTTCGCACTGCCGGGCGCAGGAGGCGATGGCGTCGTCGGATAGCGTGTAGTTCAGGTTCACCGGAATCTTGCCCATCAAAAAGGCGGCAAAGTTCATCAGCGCTCCCGGAACCGATGGCGGAAGCAAAACGCCGACCATGGTCTGATTCTCCCAAGTTTTTCTCAAGCGCCTTGCGAGGAAAACGCTGCGGACCAGCGCGGTTCCGAATGATATCGGGCCGCTGCGGCCGTCGGCCATCGCAAAACGGAAGGGATGGCGGCGGGCGGTGCGGACGAATGCGGCCGGCAAGGTTTGGATCCATTCGCGGTGGTGAGCGAAAGCCTCAGTTTGCAGGTCCCGGACCGCGTGTCGCACCTCTTCGGGAGAGGCGGTGGACGGTAGCGGAGGGCCGAAGCTCACGGTGATGGGATAGGGAATCCGGCGCGGCCACTTCCACAGGAAGCGGCCTCCCTCAAAGCTGAAGATGCTGCCCCAGACGCCATCGAGGTTTACGGGAATAATGGGGGCGCCCGTGCCTTTGATAATTCGCTGGAAGCCGCGCTGGAACGGCAGCAATTCACCGATCCGCGTGATCTGTCCTTCGGCGAAAATGCAGACGAGCTCGCCGGCTTCGATGGCCTCGGTCGCCTCGCGGAGCGAACGAATCATGTCGCGCGGTCCAAGGTGCGAAGAGATCGGAATCACGCGCAGAATGCGAACGAATGGCTTTAGTAACGGGTGATCGTAGTAATCCTGGAACATCAGAAAGCGGATGAAGCGGTCGGTGGAGGCAAGAAGGAGCACCGCGTCTATAAACGAAACGTGATTGCAGACCAGCAGCGCGCCGCCTGTTTCCGGGAGATTCTCGCGTCCATCCACGCGGATGCGATATAGCGTGTGAGTGAGCATCCAGAGCAGCAGGCGGAGCAGGGAATCGGGCAGCAGGATGGTGACATAAATCGTTCCGGCGAGCGTGGCGAGGCCGCCGATCAGAAAAATCGTGTGAGGCGTCCAGTGTGCGCCGGAGGTGAGGGCGTAATAGACGCCGGTGGCGAGAAATATCCCCACGAACGAGAGCAGATTGCCGGCCGCCAGGACTCCGCCTTTGTTGCCCTTCTCCGGCCGATGTTGCAAGATGGCGGCGACGGGGACAATAAAAAAACCGCCGAAGAACCCAAGCAGCGTCAGTAAGGCAAAGGCTGCGTTGTACGAATGAGGCCAAAACAACGCGGCGCTGAAAACTGTAAGTCCGATGGCGCCGAGCGGGATCAGCCCGTACTCGATCTTGCCTCCCGAGAGGTATCCCGCCGACACACTCCCGATGCCAATGCCGAGCGCGAGCGCAGCCATCAGATAGCCGGTCTTCACCTCGCCTACCGCGAGCGTGCCCATTCCGTAGAGGACGATGTTCTGCTGCACCAGCATTCCGAGGAACGAGAAATAGACGTTTCCAACCACCGCGAGCCACAACGTACGATCGCGCCGGATGAGTCGGACCTGAGCCGCGAGATCGCCGAGAAAATTCATTCGGTAAACTTTGGCCGGGTTCGCGGCAGGGACGCGCGTGATGGCGAGGCTCATGAAGAGGCCGGCGATTCCAAGGGAAACTAGGATCAGACCCGGACTCGCGGGCTGGTTCCGGAAGGCCGCAAACATCCATGCGCCGGCCTGGCTGCCCAGGATGATCGCGAGGAAGGTGCCCATCTCCAGGATGCCGTTGCCCCACGATAGACGCTCTTCGGGCAACAACTCCGGGAGCAGGCCGTACTTGGAAGGACCGAAAAAGGCGCTGTGCGTGCCCATCAGAAAAACGCCGGCGAGCGCGAGAGGCAGGTTGCGAAGAGCAAGCCCCGCGAGCGCCAGCAGCATGACGCCGATCTCGCAGCACTTGATCGTGACCGTCACGGAGCGTTTGCTGAAGCGGTCGGCTAGATAGCCGCCCGCCATGGAAAAAAGCAGGAACGGAGCCGAGAAGAGCGCTCCAACCAGAGGCACCACCGCTTCGCGGTTGCCGGTCCAAAGACTGATGCCCAGAAAGGTGACCAGAAAACGGAGAGCGTTGTCGCTGAACGCGACCTGGAATTGCGTGACAATCAGCGACCAGAAGCCGAGCTTCCAGGGTTGATGGCCGGCTTGCGTCCGCGGTAGTGCGTGGTCAGGCATTTGGTTTGCATTGCGGGAAAGCGATCGTTCTTCCGGTCCCGTCCTCATGTTTCAAAGGGTAGCCCAAGTGTAGCGGCCACACAGCGTGGGCTGTGACAGTTTCGCAGCCGTCACACACGGCCAGGAGACGGCCGGATGGTTTAGGGAGCGGTCAACCCCTTTGGGGTTGATCTTCTTCCTTTAGGGCCGCTTTCCGTAGGTTGAAACCTACGGCTATTCACGGGCTGGCCCTGCCGGGCCACATTCCGCACGTTGTTCTGTTCCGACCTGTATGTTCATTACGGTAATGTTAGAGCATTTCTCTTATAAGTGTACCTTGCTACGTGACAATGAAAAGCGGGTCCTTCGCTCGCCCCGGCGTCCGAAGCCCCAGGACTCTGGGGCGCAGGTCGCTCAGGATGACAGCGCGAAAAGTAGAGCTTCTCTCACCGTGGGTACTTGATTACATCATTACGAGAAATGCTCCAGTCCGCTGGCGGTCGCGGGAATGCGCCGGGTGCTTCTGCGATAAAATCAGCTTCGTAGGACGACGATATCGATTCCCCAAAAGAACAGGAGCAGAATGCCGATCCAGCCGTTGGTGTTGAAGAAAGCGGCATCGAGGCGCGAGAGGTCGGAAGGACTCACCAGGCGGTGTTCGTGGATCAGCAACAGTCCGGCTACGGCGATTCCCGCGAGACTCAGCCATCCCAGCCGCTCGGCGATGGCCAGCCACACCAGCAGCACGGCCATCAGAAAGTGCAGCGCGGAAGAGACCTGTAACGCGCGAGCGATGCCCCACTGCTTCGGGACACTATACAATCCGGCGCGGCGGTCGAAGTCCACGTCCTGGCAGGCGTAGAGGATGTCGAAGCCCGCCGTCCAAAGCGTTACGGCGGCGGTCAGCAGCAGAATGCTCCACGAAAGCGAACCGCGCACGGCGATCCAGGCTGCCGCCGGCGCCATCCCCAGGCAGAAACCCAGAATGATGTGCGAAAAAATGGTGAATCGCTTGGTGTAGGAATAGACAAAGAGAATTGCAAGCGCTACGGGAGACAGCCGGAAGGCCAGGGAATTTAATTCGTAGGCGGCGACAACCAGAACGGCCGACGATACCAAAGAGAAGACAGTGGCGAAGCGGACCGTGAGCGTGCCGGCCGGGAGCGCCCGTTGCGCGGTGCGAGTATTTGCGGCGTCGATGCCGCGGTCGATGAGCCGATTGAAGCTCATGGCGGCCGAACGCGCCCCGACCATTGCGACAACGATCCACAATAACTGGCGAGCCGAGGGAAGTCCCCGCGCCGCGAGCAAGGCGCCCATCAGCGCAAACGGCAGCGCAAAGAGCGAGTGCTCGATCTTGATCATCTCGAGCGTGGTCCAAAAGCTCCCGAGCAATGGAATTCGCGGCGCGTGGTTTCCTGGAGAGATGACAGTCCTCCATTTCATGTCAGAAACTGAACACCATTATAAGACAAGAAATACGGTGTCTATGATAGGCTGGCCCTTCGAGCGATGCTGGGCATTGGCCACAAGGGCACAGAGGCACGGAGAAATATGCAAGTCGGAAGTCAGAAAAATAAATGTCAAATCCGGGTTGTGGCTCGGATGAGGAGATTCAATGGTAACGGTCAATGAGATTGCGGCGGACGTTTACCGGCTATCGGTGTACGTTCCTCAGATCGATTTCCAGTTCAATCATTTTCTTGTCAAAGACGAGGAGCCGCTGTTGTATCACACAGGCTACCGGCGGGCATTTGCGGAGCTGAAGGAAGCGGTCCAAAGCATTCTGGACCCGGCAAAGATCCGCTGGATCGGGTTCAGCCATTTTGAATCGGATGAGTGCGGAGCGCTGAATCAGTGGCTGGAGCAGGCACCTCATGCCCAGGCGATTTGCGGCGCGGTCGGGGCGATGGTCAATATGCCGGACTATGCGATTCGCCCGGCGCGGAGCATGAATGACGGGGAAGTATTGACGACCGGGAAGCACCGGTTTCGCCACTGTTCGACGGCGCATCTGCCGCACGGATGGGACGCCGGGTTGTTGTTCGAAGAGACCGATCGCACGTTGTTTTGTTCCGACCTGTTTGCACATAACGGCGACGTAAGTCCGCTCATCGACTCGGATATCGCCGGACTCTATCGAACACGAGCGATTAAAAACGAAGAGGGTCCCCTGGCGAACTCCATTCCCTATACGCCGCTCACCGGGAGGATTCTGGAAGGGCTGTCGGCGTTGAAGCCCAAGACTCTTGCCACGATGCATGGATCGAGCTTTGCGGGCGACGGAGCGCAGGAGCTTCGGAAACTGGACACAGTGCTGCGAGAGATATTCGGCGGAAAGCCATCATGATGGTTGTCCGGAATTCTGCGTCGATTTGTCACGAGAGATGACATCGGAGACGGAGCGGGGATGGAAATGATGAAGCAAAAGATTCTGGAACTATTGGAAGCCGTCGAGAAGGGTAAGCTGAAGCCGGTCGATGCCGCCGAGCGGCTGAAGCATCTTCCTTTTGAGGACTTGGGTTTTGCCAAGATCGATCATCACCGCCAGTTGCGACAGGGGATGCCGGAGACCGTCTATGGGGCCGGAAAAACGCCCCAGCAGGTGGAGGAGATCGTGCGGCGAATGCTGAAGCAAACGCCCAACATCTTGGTCACGCGGGCCACGCGCGCCATGGCCGCGCGCGTGAAACGGTTGTCGAAAGATGCGAAGTATCATCCCTCGTCCGGTGCACTCACGATACGGCGGGACCGGAAGGAGTACGGCAAGGGAACGATTGTGGTTATGTCGGCGGGAACGTCGGACATGCCGGTTGCGGAAGAGGCTTTGGTCTGCGCCGAATTGATGGGGAACCGCGTCAAACATCTCTATGACGTGGGTGTGGCCGGCATCCACCGCCTGATGAGCCATCGGGAAGAAATGGCCGAGGCGCGGGTTGTCATCTGCGTGGCGGGGATGGAAGGTGCGTTGCCAAGCGTGGTGGCGGGACTGGTCGAGGCGCCGGTGATCGCCGTTCCGACTAGCGTAGGCTATGGCGCGAGCTTCGGGGGCGTGACGGCGCTGCTCGCCATGCTCAATAGTTGCGCGAGCAACGTCGCCGTCGTCAATATCGACAATGGTTTTGGGGCTGCCTGCGTGGCCAGCATGATCAACCGGTGACGTTCTTGTTGCGGCGCGCAAGAGGGAGCCGAACGCGCCATCCGTGAGCGCCCGCGAGGAAGGGGGCAGGAATTAGCCGCTTCCTCCCGGGCGCGGTTTGGATTTGCGTAGTTACAAATCTCGTTCAAGAAATGCGGGCGGGAGGATTTGGATGGCAGTCCGAGCGGGCGGAAGGCGCGGCACCGCCGGGCGAAACGGTTTGAAGTTGAAGACCGCAGAGCGGAAATCCGCGTTGGTGAACTCCAGCCGCTCGCGCAGCACGTCAATGATCTGCTGGCCTCGCTTGCGGAGAAACGCCTTGTATCTATCGTAGTGAAGCAGGTCGCGGTCGATTAGGGCGGCTCCAATCTCGGCATCGCCGACATCGGCAAAATATTCGGCGGGCGGCTTGTTGCTCTTGTTCATGTTCTTTCCCTTGGGCAGAATCCAGCAATTGGCATAATGGTCGATTTCGGAGTCGTCGAACCCCCTTCGCAACAGCTCGGAGCGCGGGAAAATATGGTCGAGTTCCCCGGCATTGCGCCAGTATTGCGTTTTGAAACCGATCCAGCCCTGGAGCAGATGTGACGCAAGGCGCGGATTCGATTGCAAAAGATCGGCGCCGAAAGCCGCACGGCCTTCCCAGTGCTTCACCCACCGGACGGCGGAAGGAAACGGAAACCTGGGATCGCCTTGTTCCGCGAGCGGCGCAAGCTCGCGCCGGATGAATTTCCGGAGGCGGCTCTCGGCAAGACCCACGAAAGGCCTGGCGAGTCCGAACAGATGAAGCGCCTTGCGGAAGTTCGCCTGCTGGCTTTGCGGCACCTCATGGTTGCGGGTGTGGAAGAGATAAAAAACGAAAGGAACCAGAGTGCTGGGGCCTCCGATCAAATCGGCGGAGGAGCACCAGCAGTCCTTCATCACGGTGTCGATGGCGGAACGAATCGCATCACAACATCCGGGGAAACTTGTCTGGATTTTATCCACCATGCTCGGTTTTCTAAGCAGGTTGGGATCAAAGCGAGTACCGAGGCCCGATACGGCGAACAGGCAGCGGATCACGAAGGTGGTGTCCAGATCGAAATTATTTCCGGCGTTGATCTGCTGCACGAACTCGGGCAGGCTGATGGCGGACTCCTTCCAGTTGAGCTTCAGCATGGAGAAGGTCAGTTCCGAGCGGCTCAGCAGAGTGCCTTCGCGATTGATCCGCAGAAAGATTTCCAGAACTTCCTCTTCCGTCTTGCGGTGAGGAGCGTCGCTGGGAAGGTCCTCGTCGATCACCGCGACCTTCAGGATATTCGTGTTCTTGGACAGAGCCTCGTCGAATCGGCAGAGATTCATCTCCAGGCGTTCCTGATCTTCGCTGGAGAGGGAAAGATCTTTGGTCAGTTGTTTTCTCAAGTCGGATTTTTGCAGGGCGCAGTAACCGTGGAGGTCGGCAACGCGGATGAAATACTGCTGCGCGGGTACTGCGAGCCAGCGTTTATCGAGCCCCGAGTAATAACTGAACCGCCATTGGGCGAATTCGGCGCCATCCATGAACCTGAAATCGTACTTCTGCCTCGTCACTGGGTCGGTCTCTTTGCCGCTGAGTACGTTCAGGTACAGCGATTTCCCGCGGTACATGCCGCAAAGCGCGCTGAAGAGCGATTGCAACCGTTGCTGGCCATCGAGCACAACCCCGAGCTTCCGGTTTTGCACGTTGGCTTGAATAGAATGCAATTGAGCGGGCCACAGGTCAGTCGAAAACGAGCGGTACTGGAGGTTCTGGAAGGTTTCCCAAACCAGGACGATCCCAATTGGATAACCCTGAAGCACAGAGTCGAGGAGGCGATAGATTTTTTTGACGGGCCAGGTAAAACTTCGTTGGATGGACGGAAGAACCATTCTCCCGTCCTTGATACAGCGCAAAAGATGCGAAATTGTCATAGGCAACACTCCTGTTTTTGTTTTTGAAAAAACAAAATGGTTAGATTGACAATGGTTAGATTGACGTTGATAGGCTACTTCCGGAGGCAAAAAGACGAGTACAATTGTTTTGGTTGCGTGCTGAACCGCGCAAAAAAGGGTGATTGAATCGGGAAGGGAAGCGGAAGGAGGACCGGAGTTCAATTGTTTGCATGCCGTAATGTTTTGATGTAGCCTAATGCTATGGCAGGCAACAAATCAATCGATCCACTTGTTTCGACGGAGAAGGAAGTTGAAGTCGACGCGGAAACCGCCGCGGCCATCGAGCGAGGTATTCGTGCCGCGGACGAGGGCCGTGTAGTTCCCAGCGAAGAAGTTCGTAAACTGGTCCCACAGTGGATTTCAAAGTTCTCTACACCGAAGAGGCCTTAGCCGACCTAAAGGCTGTCATGGGCTGGTCGTGGGAGAAACACCCGGGAACCAGCGAAAAGTTTGCCAATTCCCTTCTGAACCACGTCGATCTTCTCAAAGAGTTTCCTTACCTCGGCACGCGGGTGAAGGATCATCCTGGAGTTCGGCAGCTTCTCCACTCTCCGCTGCAGATCTACTACCGCGTTCGCGAAGATAAGGGCGTCATTGAAATTCTTCATTTCTGGCACGCGGCGAGACAGCAGCCAGAGCTCTGAAGGCCGGGCGATAGAGAGTGATTGTTCATTGGAGAAAGCAGGCCAACCGGTCTGAGTGCGATCCTATCTCTATCGAACGACACTAAACTCCAAACACCCTGGCGAAAATAGCATCCACGTGACGGAGCTGGCGGTGGAGGTCGAAGGCGGCGTCGACCTCGGCCGGAGAAAGGACGCGCGTGATGTCCGCATCGGCTTCGACCAACTGGCGGAAGTTCTCGCCGTGCTCCCAGGCGCGCATGGCGTTGCGCTGGACCCAGTGATAAGCCTCTTCCCGCAAAATGCCCTTGGAGGCAAGATCGAGCAGCAACTGTCCGGAGAAGACCAGACCGCGCGTCATCTCCAGATTTTGGCGCATGCGCTCGGGATAGACGAAGAGTTTTTCAATCGTCACGCGCGTGCGGTGTAGAAGGTAATCGACGAGGATGGTGCTGTCGGGGAGAATGACGCGCTCGACGGAGGAATGCGAAATATCGCGCTCGTGCCACAAGGCGACGTTCTCAAGCGCGGCCTGGGCGTTCGAGCGGACCACGCGGGCGAGGCCGCAGATCTGCTCGCATCCCACCGGGTTGCGCTTGTGCGGCATGGCGGAAGAGCCCTTCTGGCCCTTGCTGAAATATTCCTCCGCCTCGCGGACTTCGGTTCGCTGGAGGGCGCGAATCTCGGTGGCGATCTTTTCGAGCGACGCGGCGATGACGGCGAGCGTCGAGAGGTAATAAGCGTGGCGGTCGCGCTGGATCACTTGGCTGGAGATGGGCGCGGCCTCGAGGCCGAGTTTCTTGCAGATGGCCTCTTCGACCTCCGGTCCGATGTGGGCGAAGGTTCCGACCGCGCCGGAGATTTTTCCCACCGCCATCTCCGCGGAGGCGTGCTCCATGCGGGCAATATTGCGCCGGTTCTCGGCGTACCAGTTGGCGAGCTTCAGGCCGAACGTGATCGGCTCGGCGTGGACGCCGTGGGTGCGCCCGACCATCACGGTGTCCTTGAATTCGAGCGCGCGGCGGTGGAGCACTTCGCCGAGCTGCACGAGGTCTTCGATAATCAACAAGGAGGCGCTGCGTACCAACAACGCCTGCGCCGTGTCCACCACGTCGTTCGAGGTGAGGCCGAAATGCAGGTAGCGCGACTCGGGCCCTAGGTGTTCTGCGACCGCGGTGGTGAAGGCCACCACGTCGTGCTTCACTTCGGCTTCGATCTCGGCGATGCGCTGGACGTCGAACTTCGCCTTCTTGCGGATCGCTTTGGCCGCCGTGCGAGGGATCTCGCCGCGCTCGGCGAGAACTTCGGCCGCGGCGATCTCGACCTCGAGCCATTGCTTGTATTTATTTTCTTCCGTCCAGATGGCGCCCATCGCGGGGCGTGTATAGCGGGGGATCAAGGGAGGCTCCTAGTCCGGGCAATTTCCAGTTCACACAGAAAAAGTAGATTCTTCGCTCGCCCCGGCGTCCGAAGCCCCAGGACTCTGGGGCGCAGGTCGCTCAGAATGACATCCTTCTGGAGTTGTTCAGCAAGTGTTTAGAGCATTTTCAGGGTTGGTATATAGAACCGAGGCAGATTCAATTGCCGGAGCGATCTGTCGCCCCTACGGGGCTTGGGTGTACAGCTCGTGTCGATCCCACGGCTTGCGCCGTGGGCTAGAATCTGCCGCCCCTACGGGGCTAAACGGGATCGTTATACAGCAACTCTGAAAATGATCTAGTGTCCTGAGTCATTAATTCGTCGAATATATCTCGGCCAGCGAACATTGCAAAAGAAAGGGTTACCGATCGAATTGCACCGATTTTGATGTGACGAACTTCCGACTCAGGACACTAGAATTCAAACACCTCCGTTGGCTCTCGCTGAGAGGCGACGGTGATGCGCGTTTCGCTGGCGTTTGTCGTTTCGAGCGAGGTGGCCGCAGCCATCCGGGCGATCTCGGGGTGATTGTTCTGCTCGCTCAAATGCGCCAGGACCAGGACGCGCGCCTCGCGGTCGAAGTCGCTGGTGAGAAACTCGCCGAGCGCCAGGTTCGAAAGGTGCCCGGTGCGGCTCATGACACGCTGCTTGACGGACCATGGATACGGGCCGTTGCGCAACATTTCGATGTCGTGGTTCGCCTCCAGAATCATGCAATGGGCGCCGCGAAGCGAGTCCTTCACGTTCTGCGGAATATAGCCGAGGTCGGTGCAGACGGCGATGCGGATGCCCGCCGAAGTGAGGCGGAAGGCGACGGGGTCGGCGGCATCGGGCGGGATGGTGAAAGGGTCGATCGCGAGGTCGCCAATCTGGAAGCCGCGGCCGGCCTGGATGGTTTCGACGGCGGAAAGTTGCGTCTTGGGTGGCAGTGCCGCGTGCGTCATCGCCGTGATGTAAACCGGAATTTTATAGAGGCTGGCGAGGCGCGCGAGGCCGCCGATATGGTCCCAGTGCTCGTGCGTAATCACGATTGCCTGGATGGACTCGGGGGACTCGCCGATGGAGTGGAGACGACGGCGCGTTTCGAGACCGCTGAGTCCGGCGTCGATCAATATCTTCACCCGTCCGGTCGAGACGAAGGTGCAATTGCCGGAACTTCCGCTTGCAAGCACGGCCACGCGAACGCCGATATGGCCTCCAATCTAGGGAACAGGGAATAGGGAACAGGGAATAGAAGGAGCGCATGGAACTGTTCCCTGTTCCCTATAACCTGTTCACTATGCTTTCAGCAGGCGAGCATTTTGCGGTTGAATTTCAGACCGTCCAGACGGCCCAGGACCGTCAGCGAAATTTTATCGGTTTGGAAAAACTCCCGCGTGATTAATGCAATCTCTTCCCTCGTTACCGCTTCGATTCTGGCAATCATTTCGTCGAGCGTGAAGAACCGGCCGAAATACATCTCCTGCCGCGAAAGGTTCGACATGCGGCTGCCCGTGGATTCGAGGCCCAGCATCATGCTGCCCTTGAGATGGTCCTTGGCGCGACGCAACTCTTCGACGCTGACGCCTTCTTCCTTCAACTGGCGGAACTCCTGAATGACGCTCTCGACCACGCGCGGGGCCGAGGCGGGCGAGGTTCCGGCATAGACGATCAGGCAGCCGGTGTCGCGATAAGGCGTCAGATCGGAAAAGACCGAGTAGGCCAGTCCCTGCTTTTCGCGGATGTTCTGAAACAGGCGCGAGCTCATGCCGCCGCCGAGAATGGTGTTTAGAACATAGGAAGCGTAGCGGCGCTCGTGCGGCAGCGGATAAGAAGGGACGCCCATGCAAACGTGCACCTGCTCGAGCGACGGCTTGTCGCGCAGCGTAAGGTGCGCGTGGGTGACGGCGGCGGGGTCGGGCTGCTTCTGCTTCTGCCGTTTCAAGTGATGGAAGCGTTTTTCCACGAGGTCGAGCAGGCGAGCGTGCTCGACGTGTCCGGCCGCCGCGACGACCATGTTGTTGGGCCGGTAAGACTGGTGAAACTGCTCCGCGATGACGTTCTTGGCGAAGCCGGCGACGGTTTCCTTGGTGCCCAGGATCGGCTTCCCCAGAGCATGGCCTTTCCAAAAGTTCTGGGAAAAAATCTCGTGGAGCAGATAGTCGGGATTATCCTCCTCCGACTTGATCTCCTCCAAAATGACCCGCCGCTCCTTGGTGATGTCCTCCGCGTCGAAGCGGGGATTCAGCACCAGATCGCTCAGAACGTCGAAGGCCTGCTCCAAGTGCTCGTCCAGAACCACCGTGTTGAAGCTGACGCATTCCTTGGCGGTGAAGGCGTCCAGGTGCCCGCCGATCGAGTCCACCGACCGGGCGATCTCCTCGGCGCTGCGCGTCTGAGTTCCTTTGAAGACCATGTGCTCGATGAAGTGGGATATCCCGTTGCGCGCCGGAATTTCCTGGCGCGAGCCGGTGTTCAGCCAGATACCGACCGCGACCGAGCGCACGTGCAACATGCGTTCCGAAATAACCGTCAGGCCGTTCGGAAGGACTTTCTTACGAATGTTCCGTATTTCCGATTTTTGCATGGTCTCCCAATCTGTGCATTCGACAATCCGCCCGCACGCCGCCGCTTGCCATGTCCCGGATGTCGAAAACACAGTCGTGGTATCTGGACGGGCGGAGAGTTTATTATCGCCTATTTGAGGGGGAAATTGCCAGAAAATGAGAGAAGTGGTGGTGGGAAAGGTTTTGAGAAGCCGGGTAGCCGGGTAGCCGGGTTGCGCAGAGTTTGCGCTTTTCAAACTCTGCGGTCCTAGTGTCCTGAGTCGGAAGTTCGTCACATCAAAATCGGTGCAATTCGATCGGTAAGCCTTTCTTTTGCAATGTTCGCTGGCCGAGATATATTCGACGAATTAATGACTCAGGACAC